>Ga0209654_1000630_pt1 | contig 32839 bp, 25 predicted proteins | sample SaaInl1SG_22_DNA_FD_184646 | JGI IMG/M metagenome (GOLD analysis project Ga0209654, IMG submission 184646) | Marine microbial communities from expanding oxygen minimum zones in the Saanich Inlet - ESP_161SG_22_DNA (SPAdes) (version 2) | ecosystem: Environmental > Aquatic > Marine > Intertidal... | reverse complement strand
GTTAGCTTTAAATTTCGGGGGTTTAAACGATAAACCAAATCTGGGTTTGACTTCCTAATTCCCAGAGCACCGAACGTAAAAACAGATTTCAAAGTGTTCAGCCAAAAGATGTATGATGCATCAATTGAAAAGCAAAGTAAAGTTAAAAATCAATACATTTCATTATTTTTTTTAAAAAATTTACCAATTTCATTAATAAAGTTCGAACTCTCGTAAGTTTGGGTCACTAAATCGGAGAATTGATTCACAGGAATTGGTTCTCCTTTTTTTAATTTTTAAAATGTATCCCAATATTTTCCTTAAAGAATTTTTAACACATCTATGACAGGGAGAGCCTCATTGTTAAAATCAAAAAAAGCTTGATTTTCCCATGGTGAACCTTCTGTTGATTCTTCACCATTCCATGCAATTAGTTCCGCTCCCCAGTAACATAAACCAATACTACCATCAAGATTTGTCATCATTGTTTTTAGTTGTTCTACGAAGTCTTTTTGACCTTGTGGAGTAGCTGGAAATTCTGGTAATATCAGTTGATTTTCAAGACCAACAATGTTATTTGTCCAATCATTCCAACCTAATGTAAAAGGATAGGCTGTTTCGGCAATCATAATTTCTTTGTTGTACAATGATTTTAGCTCGCTTAAGTTTTGTTCTAATTGCGATAAAGATTTACCATGCCAAATAGGATAATATGAAATACCAATTACATCAAAATCTAAGTCTTTAACATCACTATAAAATACATCAGCTCCCTGGTGTCCTGCATAGTGTAACATTATTTTTGCATTGGTAGAATAATCCCTAACAGCTTGAATACCTTCATTTAAAAGGTCTAAAAACTGATTTGGTTCAGAATATCTATGGCCTTCTGGATGAAGGAATCCATTATTAATTTCATTTCCAATTTGTATGATGTCTGGATTTATTTGCTGTACTACCATTTTTGTGTAATCGTAAACAATATCTTTTAATGTATCATATGAGACATTCTGCCACTCCGATGGAGTAATTTGATGCCCAGGATCCGCCCAAGTGTTTGAGTAATGTAATGACAAATAAATTTTGAACCCCATAGATTTTAAAGTTTCGGCAAACGATTTTACCTCAGAAAGACTAGAATGTTCATCTATTGGATTAACCCATAATCGAATTCTAATTGTATTGATTCCCTTAGATTTTAAAAATTCCAAAAATGAAATCGTAATACCATTATTATCTTTAAAAACAGGGTTGCTTAATTCAATTTTGGGGTATGAAGAAATATCAACAGCTGAAATAAATTCACTTTCGTTATTTCCATCTGAAGTTTGATTCACACCATTTTCAGAACAACTGAAGCAAATCAAAATTGCGCTAAAAGCAAAAAGTTTATATTTTAATTTTTCAATAAAAATAATTTTAAATTATTATTTTTCGACAAGAATTCTAAACCCCCTAGGGTCTAATGCTATATTTTTTGAAAATTCTGTTTCTCCAGTAGCATAATCTACTGCGCCAACTGAAGGGTTTTTAAGTTGTTCATTTGTGGAAGAAAAATTACCCAAAAAAGTAACGGTTTCTCCATCTTTTTCTCTTTTAAATACCAAAACTTTAGAATTATCCTGGTCAATTTTTTTGTATGCAGCGGCACTTTTTCCACCATTTAGAGCTGTACTCGAATTTTTAAGCTGTCCTAATTTTTCGAGCAAAGTCCACATTGTTTTTTTGGTATGCGGGATTTGATCTTTCTCAAAAAATAGTAATCTGTGGTCCAAATCATATTCTTGTCCAGAATAAATTAAAGGCATGCCTGGTACAACAAAACTAAGAGCTGTGAGAAGTTCGGAGACATCTCCCATTCGTTCTTTTATTGTCCCATTCCATGAGTTTTCATCATGATTTGTAACAAAATTCATCAATATATCATCATTTTCGTACCTTCCTGTATCTTTTTTAAATACGTCATCCCATAGTTGTATAGCATTTTCTGATGTTGCCATTTGATTAAAAATGTGATGGCGTTCCCATCCGTATGCCATATCAAATAAATCATTTCCTTTCAAAAGATCAGGTTGATCGGCCTCTGCTAACATAAATAAACTTTTTTCTGAGCGGAGCTTTGGAATAGCCTCTTCCCAAAAATCTAAGGGCACAGCACTTGCAACATCACATCTAAAACCATCCACGTCTTCCTCTTTTACCCAATAAAGCATGTCTTTAATCATTTCTTTACGCATCTCTTTATTATCGTAATTTAGATCAGCAACATCTGCCCATCCCCAAGATTCACCCGTATCTGGATTGATAGGGTCGATAACTTCTCCATTTTCATTTTGAGTATAATATTCTGGATTTGTAGTTAGCCAGTTATGATCCCATCCAGTATGATTTGGTACCCAATCTAAAATGACAAACATACCGTTATCATGTGCAGTTTTGATCATATGGCGAAAATCATCAATTGTACCAAATTCTGGGTTGACTTTTGTGAAATCTGAAACTGCATAATAACTTCCAAGCATTTTGTTGCGTTCTGTTTCATCTTGAATAAGATAAGCAAAATCGCCGCCTGTAGCTTTGCGTTTGGTTTCTGAAATTGGGAAAATAGGCATTACCCATATAATCTTAACACCAAGTTCTTTAAGCTGTGGAATATCTTTTGTAAAGTCATTAAATGATCCTGATTCTGAATATTGACGGATGTTAACTTCATAAATTACAGCATTTTCCATATCAGCTTTACTAATAGGTGTGTAAGATTGTTTGTTTGAACTTCCTGCTGTTTTTGAAGATTGTTTACATGCACCAAAAACAAAAACAAGGGCTAGTATGATACTTAATTTTTTCATTTTTATTGAATTTAAAATTTGATTTTAATTTTTAATTTATTTGAGGTATTCCAAGTCAAATTTAATTGACATGTTTTAGTCAAATAATCATATTGATAATTTATTTTTTTATTATTAAAAAACACTTTTTTTGGGACCCTATTCAAATTATAAAGAACAAGATTAATTTCCTTTATAGTTGATTGAAATTGTACACCATTTGTTGCACTAAATTCTATTTGAATTTGTTTAGAATTATGTTTAGCATCTACTTTTAGAAGTTCATAATGGCCGTTTTCATAGGCATTTGCTAGCACCCCATCATCATTATAAATAAGGCGTTGGGTATGTTTCACATTTTTATCAAAATAATAATGTAACTCAAAATTATCTAATTGGTAATTGTCAGTAGACTGAATAGGTTTTGTCATAGGAACTATTGCACCAGCTCTTACAAATGTGGGAATCGAGTTTTCTTGGGTTTGAATAAATGTTGTTTTACCACCTTCAAATTTTTGTTTGTTGTAAAAATCATACCAATTGCCAGTTTTTGGGAAATCTACCTTTTGTTGTTCTTGACCTGCTTTAGTTATCGGAGAAATTAAAAAATCATTGCCCCAAAGATAGGTGGTTGAAATGGTGTCCATCTCAATTCTAGAGTCTTCAAAGAATAGGGGCCTTATAAGCGGTAATCCTTTTGTATTGTTTTCAAAAACTAAGTGATAATTATAGGGCAACAATGCATAACGCAAATCTACGGCTTGTTTTGACAATTCGAGTGCTTTTTGTGATCTAAAAACAGGTTCACTTGGGACTTCTTCTTGTGCATGAGGTCTAAAAATAGGCTGAAAAACGCCATATTGCAACCATCTCACATAGAGTTCATCGTCTAAATTAGCGCCTGCAAAGCCACCCAAATCCGAGTGCATGTATCCAAGTCCTTGAAGACCCATTTGAAGTGCAATTTCGGTCTGAGATTGCAGTCCACCCCAAGTTCTATTGACATCTCCAGACCAAGGAATGAGTCCATAACGTTGAGATCCAGAGTATCCAGCTCGCATTAGAACAAACGGTCGTTCTTTAGGAAAATCTTTTTTATATCCACTATGAATCAAACCTGCCCAGTCGTGTCCATAAATATTATGAACTTCATCAGCAGTTCTGTTGTAATGTTTCAAGGCTTTTGGATGCACCTCAGGTTCTCCTAAGTCTCCCCAAACTCCAACGACACCTTTTTCTCTTAAACCCTTATAAATAGACCAAAACCATGATGCGCCTTCAGGGCTGTAGATGTCTATCAATCCAGTATTTCCAAAGTAAAAATCATAAGTAAAGGGCTTACCCAAAGTATCCGTAGCTAACACTTGTTTCTCTACTGCTTCAGTCCATCGATTTGATGTAGTTAAAACAAATGGCTCTGTTATTGTTATTGTTTTGACACCTTTGGTTTTTAGTCTAGAAATCATACCTTCAAAATCTGGGAATGAGTCTCTGTAAACTTCTAAATTTCCCATTGTTCCAGTAATGGTTTTACCAAACCAGTAGAGATCTAAAATCACAGCATCAATAGGGACGTTTAAATCTATGTATTTATTGATGGTCTTTTCCACTTCTTCCTGTGAGTGGTAACCAAAACGACTTGCAAAATTTCCAAGCGCCCAACGTGGAAGCATCGGCTGCTTCCCTGTTAAATCTGTGTACTGATTAATAAGTTCAGGCCATGAGTTTGTTGCAATCACTTGGTAAGTCTTTCGTCCTGAGATTGTTTCGTAAGTCAAATGATTGGTTTGTTTACTATCCAAATCTAAATAGCCAATAGGGGCGTTGTCAAAATGAAGCATATAGCGATGTGATGAGACAACAATTGGTATAGTATAATTCATTAGTTCGGAGTGTGTTTCGTAGCCATAATGGGCTTTATTATACAACTCTAACCTATGTCCTCTTCGATTCATTCCTAAAGCTCGAGCTCCTCCGCCGTACAATACTTCGTTAGATTTGATATTGAAATTTATTTTCTCTAAACTGTCATTTTTTGCATAACCTTCAGCTTCTGAAATTAATAGTTTATTGTTAAAGTAATATTGTATTTGAAACGGTGATTTTTGAATCTTGACTACAATTCCATCGGTTTGTAAAACAAAATGATCTACCTTCTCTTCAAAAGTAACATCAATTTGTTTTGGTTTTAACACAACAGCATGAGATGTTTTTTTTTCAGTTTCGCCTGTTGGAATAAATGAAGTTTGTATAATATTTTTAGTGTAGGGGACAATTTTGTATAAACCGTCGTTGACCTTTATCTCTAAACTTTGATTTTCTATGATTTCAATACTTTTAAAAATTCGATGAGGGTTTTGTGCAAAAACAATACCAAACGAAAAGTAAATAAGGAGATATAAAAATTTATACATAAGCTTAGTTGTTTTTAAGTAAAAAAGTAAGGGGTGTAGCCAATCGTTTATACCAAAATTTTTCGGCATGTTCATGCCCATCAAACTTTAGATTCACCATGGATTCATCATCGTATGATTTATATTCAAGTGCAGTAGTGACTAAATCTTGATAAGGTAAATAGAGAGCATCCAAAGTTTTTGTTCCATAGTCAAAGTAAATTTTATGATTTTTTGGAGAGGGTAAATTTTCCATCATATATTCTAAAATAGCATAAGGAATTTGATTAGACTCTGTATTGGAATAGGTGCCAATCCAATGTGTTGATAAACAAGCTGCGGCTCCAAAAATTTCTGGGTATTCGCAAATAGCATAAAGAGAGATTAACCCTCCTCTGCTGGAACCCATAATAGCAGTATCTTGGGGAGATGGTTTTGTTGGAAAATTAGCATCAATGTATGGCTTTAATTCGTTTACTATAAATTTGAGGTAGTCGTCGGAATTAATAAATGTTTCTTGATTCTTTTTTTCTGCCATATGTTGCAGGGCTTCTTTATTTTCTTTATCTAAATCTTCAAATACTTTTTGAGGAAAATAATTTGCATTACGTTCTGAATATATATTCCAAATTCCAACAACAATAGTCTCTTTAATTTTAGAGGTTTTTAGAAGTGCTAACATATGCTCATCAACACCCCATTCTTGGCCATTCCATGTTTTATCTGCATTAAATAGCATTTGGCCATCGTGCATATACAAAACGCTATACGTTTTTGTATTGTCATAGTCCTTTGGAAACCATACATCTACGTTTCTGGGGGTAACAAATTTTGACGGAAATTTTTCTATTCGTTTAATATTTCCTTCAATTTTTTGTGCAGGATTCAACCAATATGTTTTTATGGAATCCAGTGTAGAACAAGATGCCCAAAGCATATTTATACTTAAAGAAAATAACAATATATAGTTTTGGTTTAAGAGCATTTATTTAGAGACTAAACTGAAAATATAACTTCCTTTTATTGGCAGTCTTAGTGTGTCTTGCCACATAAAAACTTCATTTGTTAGAATGTTTTGAAATGTCTTTCCATTGAAGTTTAATTCTTTAAAACGATTTAAATCGACAGAAACTGGTTTTTCATTTTTATTCAAAATTAAGAATGCTATTTCGTCTTCAATTTTTCTGAAAAGAAAATATACCCCCGAATTGGGTGCAAAATGAATGGTCTTTCCATGATGAATTGCAGCACTTTTTTTTCTGAAATTCAAAAGCGTTTTTAAATAGTTTTGCATGTCTTTTTGGTCTTCATTTAACCCTTCTCCAGTGAAAGCATTTACTTGATCACCAGCCCAACCACCAGGAAAATCTGTACGAATAAGGCCATGATCACCAGGATTTTCAAAATCTTGCATCAAAATTTCTGTACCGTAGTATATTTGAGGTATTCTTGGTAGCATCAAAAGTGTACTCAAGGCCATTTTTGTTTGAACGATATCTCCTTTCAGTTCCGTGTAAATTCGGCTCATGTCGTGGTTATCCATCATAGCCATAATGGCTTTTGGATTAGGATAGTGAAAATCATTAGCCAATCCATCATATATTTTAACTAATCCATTTCCCCATGCTTCTTCTTCGGAAACCCCTTTTTTAATATTGTCCAACATTGCAAAGTCCATAGTTGAACTCAAATTTGAAACATAGTTGTGTTTTGATTTTGGATCATTTTGCCAATAGCCAATCAGTAATGGATTAAAACTCCACTCTTCGCCAACTATAGAGAAATTGGGGTACTCTTTCATAATCGCTCCAGCCCAATTACTCAAAAATGTTTTATCGGCATAAGGATAGGTGTCTTGTCTAATTCCACTTAGACCTAATTCTTCAATCCACCAAATACTATTTTGAGTGATAAACTTTGCCATAAATGGATTTTTATGGTTCAAATCAGGCATCGTTTCAACAAACCACCCGTTAGTCATTTCCTTTTTATCGATTTTTGAAGCATAAATATCTTGATTTACAGTGCGGCGATGGTTAGAGTATTTTATAGGTTTTCCTGATAAAAAATCATCTTGATAATTTAACCAATCTTTAAAAGGTAAATCATCCATCCACCAGTGATACAAACCACAGTGGTTCACAATTTGATCCATAATAAACTTGATTCCTCGTTTATCAGCTTCTTTAACCAAAGTTTTATATTCATTGAGAGTTCCAAACCTAGGGTCAACTTCATAATGATCTGTTATGGCATACCCATGGTAAGAACCTCTTTTCATGTCATTGGATCGAAGTGGACAAGACCAAATAGCTGTAAATCCCATATCATCTATATAATCTAGATGGTTTGTAATGCCTTGTATATCGCCTCCATGACGGGCATAATTATCATTTTGATTTATTTTTTGTTCTTGTAAATTTGGTTGAATGTCATTTTCTGGATTTGCATTTGCAAAACGATCTGGAGTGATTAAATATATTGCATCTTCAGAGCTAAAGCCTTTATATTCTAAGGCTAATTTTGTTCTTTTCTTCAACTCATATTCTAAAGTGTAATATTGACCGTTACTTGAAAAAAACAATAATTCAAAAACTCCTGGAATTGTATTTTTTTGAATTTTCAAATCAATAAATAAATAATTTGGACTATCAGCGTTGTGGACTTGCGCAATTTCAATGCCTGGCGTGTCAACACTAACTTTCATTCCTTGAATATTCTCAGATTTTACTAATAATTGAAGTTCTTCAGATTCAAATCCAACCCACCAATGTGGGGGCTTAACTTGGTCAGCTTGAAGTGATGTTGATTGGACTATTTCTTGGGTTTGATCTGTTTTTGAATTGCATCCAAGAAAAACAATAAACAAGAGGCTGAAATGAAATAATCTTATTTTATTTTTGAATGAGTTCATTACACAGTCATTAAGATATTAGGTTTAACGTTCATAAGTTGGTCATTTACAATTATTTGCATAAAATCTTCTCCAGAAACTTCAAAGCTTGTTTCTGTATGATCAACAATGACTTTTAATATTTTTCCTCTAAAATTAACTTTAAAAGAATAGGATTTCCATTGTTTTGGGATTTGTGGTGTGAAGTGTAATAGATTATTTTTAACACGCATTCCTCCAAATCCTTCTACAATACTCATCCATGTTCCTGCCATAGAAGTAATATGAAGTCCTTCGTGTACTTCTTGGTTATAGTCATCTAAATCTAATCTAGAAGTTTGCAAGTAAAATTCATATGCTTGATTCATTCGCCCCAATTTTGAGGCTTGAATACTATGAACACATGGCGATAGTGAGCTTTCATGAACGGTAAAGGGTTCATAAAAATCAAAATGTTTTTCCAATTCTTCAATTGTAAAAGCGTCCTCAAAGAAATAGAATGTTTGCAAAGTGTCGGCTTGCTTAATATATGGAGATCTTAATATTCGATCCCAGGACCAATGTTGATTTATTGGTCGTTCGTTAGCAAATAGTTTAGATACAGGAGTAAGATTTTTGTCTAAAAACCCATCTTGTTGTAAATAAACGCCATGTTCTTTTGAATAGGGTAAGTAAATCGATTTTGACATCGATTTTATAGTTTTTACCTCTTGTTGTTTTAGTTTAGTTTTTGTTAAAATTTTGCGATATGCTTCTATGTCAGCAGCTTTAATATTTTCTAAAGTATCGAGTGTAAACTCCATGCACCATTTGGCAATATAATTTGTGTAAAAATTATTGTTAACATTATTCTCATACTCATTTGGTCCTGTTACTCCAAGCATAACAAATTTCTGTTTTTGTTCCGAAAAATTAAATCGCTGATACCAGAAACGGGCAATGGCAATCAAAACAAAAATTCCTTTGGAATAGGTGTAGGACATATCGCCGGTATATCGCTGATAGTTGTAAATAGCAAATGCAATGGCGCCATTTCTGTGAATTTCTTCAAAAGTAATTTCCCATTCGTTATGACATTCTTCACCATTCATGGTCACCATAGGGTATAGGGCTGCGCCGCTATTAAATCCTAATTTTTCTGCATTTTCAATAGCTTTTCCCAAGTGATGAAAACGGTATTCCAGCAAACTTTTAGCAACTTTAGGAGATTTTGTAGCCATGTAGAATGGTAGACAATATGCTTCTGTATCCCAATAGGTACTTCCGCCATATTTTTCACCTGTAAATCCTTTTGGGCCAATATTTAGTAGGGGGTCAGTTCCCAAGTAAGTTTGGTTGAGTTGGAAAATATTAAAACGAATTGCTTGTTGCGCCTTAACATCACCTTCGATAGTAATATCGGCCATTTGCCATATTTTGGACCAGGCTTGAATTTGCTCCTCTAACAATGCATCAAATCCTTTTTTTGAAGCCATTTGAATTGCTATCGCTGCAGATTTTACCACATCATCATTTTTACGATCTGAAATATAGCCTCCAATTTTTTCTATAGAAAAAGTTGACCCTTGATCAACATGCATCAAATATGTGTGTCCAATTCTTGAATTGGTCTTTTTTTCAGAAAATGAAATTTCTACAGGTTTTCCATTTATAGCACATTGATGGTGCATAAAAGTACAGGTCTTAAACCTAGTTTTCATGGTTTCTGCTTCAATAAAGGCATTAGAACTTTTAGATGAAATCGATAAAATATCCCAAAATTGATCATTCCAGTTTTTATCTTGATTTGTGATATTGCCATCCAAAAAAGGTTCAAAACATATTTCAGCCGAACAATTAAGTGGGGTAACTTGATATCGTATAGCTCCAATTTCGTCTTGAGCAAGACTCAAAAATCGTAAACTTTGTACACAAACCTGAACATCATTGCTAAGAGTTGCCTTGAATGATCGAGATAGCCAACCTTCTTTCATATTCAATTCTCGACTAAAGTCAGATATTGATTTACAGGTATTTAAATCTAAAATGACATCATTGACAACCACATTGATTCCAATCCAGTTTGGTGCATTTAAAACTTTAGCAAAATATTCTGGATAACCGTTTTTCCACCAGCCCACTCTTGTTTTGTCCGGATAATATACTCCAGCAATGTAACTCCCTTGAAAGGTGTTACCTGTATAAGTTTCTTCAAAGTTAGCTCGTTGCCCCATTGCACCGTTGCCTAAACTAAAAATACTTTCAGAAGATTCAACATATTTTGGAATAAACCCCTTTTCAATAATGGACCATGAGTCTGGAATTATATAATCTTGGTTCATTTTACTATTTTTTAATTAATTGCTCTAAAAAGTCATTACTCATAACTTTAAAATTTTGAAAATTATATTGTGCTTCGTGCAAAATTTTTGGGTCTCCAATACCAATACTTATCATTCCCGCTTTATTAGCTGCTTGGATACCTGCTACAGAATCTTCAAATACAAAACAGTTTTTAGTTTTAGATTTTGTTTGTTGTGCAGCTTTTAAAAATACTTCAGGATTTGGCTTGGCTTTTGAGACATCATTTCCATCAACAATAGCATCAAAAAGACCTCTAATTTTCACCTTATCTAGGATTGGTCTAGCGTTTTTACTAGCCGATCCTAATGTTATGTACTGCTCTTTATTTGTTAAATATTTTAAGACTCTGTCAACATCTGGTAAAAGCTCTGATGTATTCATGTCTGAAATGTATTCCATGTAGTTGGCGTTCTTTTGATTCATTTTGTTTTGAAATTCAACAGGATCTAAAGTGCGTCCTGCCCATTTTAAAATTTTTTCTAAAGAATCAACACGGCTAACGCCTTTAAGTTGTTCATTTTGTTCAACAGAAAAATCAATACCAAGTTCATTTGCTAAAGACTTCCACGCTTGATAATGATACTTTGCAGTATCTACAATAACACCATCTAAGTCAAAAATGAAACACTTTTTTTTCATATTCATTTGGATTGATATCGTATTGCAGATGGATTAGTAATCAACAAATTCGCAAATGCAGCAATAATCAGACTGATTCCTGCAAGTAACATACTGTTGATTGCCTCTGACCCTATAAGATTTGACAAAAAATTAATTGTACCTAAGGCTGCAGCAATTTGTGGAATTACAATAAACATATTGAAAATCCCCATAAATACCCCCATTTTATTTGAATCCACAGAACTAGAAAGCATGGCATAAGGCATTGATAATATACTGCCCCAAGAGAATCCAATTAAAATGAAACAAAATTTTAGCTGTTCGGGAGTTGCCACATACATTAATAAAAACCCAATCCCTCCCAAGGCAAGGGAGCACATGTGGACGTATTTGCGGTTAATCGTTCGTTTGGAGGTGTAAAATGTTAAAAGCAAAGCAAAAACCATTGATGAAAGCCCATAAACCCCCATGGCAGAACCTACGGCATTTGATGATTCTTGAAATGCTGTATTGACGATATCAAATTTGGCTTTCCCAATTTCGGTTGAAAGGTCATATTGTGCTTCTATTGGAGCAGGAGTGTTGAAGACATGTTCGGTGAGCGCTGGATTGGCCATGCTCCACATGGTAAAAAACGCAAACCATGAAAAAAATTGTACGACACCAAGCTTTTTCATTGTCGTTGGCATTTGACCAATGTTTTCAATTATGTCTGGAATGAATCTATTTTTTTGCGCACGTTCTTTTTCAAAAGCTTCCATGTCTTTTGGTGGGTACTCAGATGTGGTCATAATAGTATACAATACACTTGCAAAAAACACAAATGCACCAATAGCAAATGCCACTTTAACAGACATTGGCACCACTCCAGAGGGCGCAGAATTACTAACGCCTAGTTGTGAAACCATCCAAGGCAGATTACTTGCAATCCATGTTCCTATTCCTATAATTAGCGTTTGTACAACAAAGCCATACGAACGTTGTGATTCTGGTAATTTATCTGCGACTAACGCACGAAAAGGCTCCATTGAAATATTTATAGAGGCGTCCAAAATCCATAAGAATCCAACAGCCATCCAAAGCACTGGAGAATGAGGAACAAAAAAGAGTACTAAGGAACTTAAAACGGCACCAATTAAAAAATATGGTTTTCTACGTCCAAGCTTTGGATGCCAAGTTCTATCGCTCCAATATCCAATAATGGGTTGAACAATAAGGCCTGTTAGTGGTGCAGCAATCCAAAGCATTGGAATATCTGCTTTATCAGCACCCAAAGTTTGAAATATACGAGACATAAAGCCTCCCTGCAACGCAAAACCAAATTGTATACCTAAAAATCCAAAACTCATGTTCCAGATATCCCAGAACCCAAGTAAATGCTTCTTCATAATAGTATAAGTTAAGTATTAATACTATTTTGATAATCAGCAAATGTGGTTATCAAAACTTAAAAAAGAAAAGTAGTATTATAAGTTTTGATTCAACAAAAATATAAATATTTTTTTTCTGTACCAAATTATTTTGTGGAACCTCTTTGAATTAAATTGGTAGAAATAATAACAGTCTTTGAGGGTTCTTTTGGTAAATCATTTACGCGCTCATCAATGCGTTGAATAAGTAATTCTGCGGCTTTTGCACCCATAGACTCTCCATGTTGACTTACTGTTGATAACGTTGGTGTGGCGTGTTTTGAAAGCATTCCATCTGTAAAACCAATAACTTGGAGATCGTTGGGGATTTTATACCCCATTTCTTTAGCAACTTTCATTGCAACAACGGCATAGAGCTCGTTTACAGCAAAAATTCCGTTTATTTCTGGATGAATAATTAGTAATTCTCTCACTTGTTTTTCCAAAACATCAAGGTGATCATCTTCATACAAAAGTTCATCGTCAATTTTTAAAATCAGATCAGGAATTGGATTTATTTCATGTTTTTTTAATGCTTCTAAATAGCCTTTAGTTCGCAATCTTCCCACACTTACATAATCCTTAGTTGTTAATATTGCTATTTTTGTTGCTCCTTTGTTTATTAATGTATCTACCGCTATTTCCGCTCCTTTGGTATCATCAACAGTAACCTTATCACAAGGGATTTCAGCAACAACTCGATCAAACATCACTAAAGGGATGTCTTCATTTAATGTTTCAGTATAATGCTGATAGTCTTGGCGCTGCATTGTCTCTCTAGCCATTGATACAATAAATCCATCTATACTTCCATTAGCTAGCATTTCCATATTGATAACTTCGTTAGAAAAAGATTCATTTGATAAGCCAACAATAACATTGTAGCCATTGGTATTAGCATAGTTTTCCACGCCTTTGATCACTTTAGTAAAAAAGTGATGAACAATATCAGGAATAATAATTCCTATTGTTTTTGTTTTTTTATTTTTTAGGCTTAGTGCAATATTGTTTGGTCTATAGTTCAATAATTTTGCAAATGCTTTGACTCTTTCAATGGTATCCTGACTAATTTCTGGACTATTCTTTAGCGCTTTTGAAACTGTGGAAATGGAAACATCCAACTCTCTAGCTAATTGTTTTAGGGTAGTTCTCTTTTTCATAACTCATGGACCTTTTAAAAATTGCATTAAAACACTCTTCATTAGCAAAAATAGCAATAATGAAACCTATTTTTTATGTTTTTAGTATGATACAAGCTGTTTTTTGAAGATAATTCAAAAACTTATCAACACGAAAACGTTGTAGTAATGTTGCAGAATTGTTAAATATTTCCCAAAGATATACATTAGCCATGAAAAGTAGGATTATAAGTTATTATAGAAAATTAGTCATAACTAACAATCATTTTATGAAAACAAAAATTAACAGCTTTTTATTTTTACTCTTGATGCCCATATTATGTTTTGGTCAATCAAGCGTCAAAGGTACTGTAAGCGAAGAAGACAGTGGGTTACCACTTCCTGGTGTAAATGTACTTATAAAAGGCACTGGCACTGGAACAACAACAGATTTTGATGGAAATTATCAAATTTCTGCCAAATCTGGCGATGTACTTATTTTTTCTTATGTAGGATTTTCTGCACAAGAAATTTCCTTTAATGGAGAAAGTACTCTAAATGTACAATTGGTAGAAGATGCATCGGCATTGGATGAGGTTGTTTTGATTGGATATGGAAGTGTAAAAAAAGATGATTTAACTGGAGCTGCAGATTTAATTACATCAGAGGACTTTAATCAAGGGCCTTTAGTTTCTGCACAACAATTGATTAGCGGAAAAATTGCAGGGGTTTCTGTAACTTCCGGTAGTGGTGCTCCAGGTGAAGGTCAAGTTATACGAATTCGTGGTAATGGATCTTTAAGTTTATCTAGTAATCCTCTTTATGTTGTTGATGGTATTCCATTAAATGACGGTGGACTTGGAGGTTCAAGAAATCCATTAAACCTTATCAATCCAAATGATATTGAAAGCATGGTAGTTTTAAAGGATGCTTCTGCAACTGCAATCTATGGATCACGAGGAGCCAATGGTGTCATTATTATATCGACAAAGTCTGGTAAATCTGGAGACTTTAAATTTAATTTTAATGCATCAACAACATCTCATAACCCATTGAATCAAGTGGACGTTATGAGTTCAGATCAATTTAGAGAAACAGTAATAAACACAGGTGACTCAAATGCAATTGGTCTATTAGGGAATAGTAATACAGACTGGCAAGATGAAGTCTATGACACTGCTATGGGTCGCGATTTTTCACTAAGTGCTACGGGTCAACTGGCCAATATGCCTCTACGACTATCTCTTGGGTACTCGGATCATGATGGTATTTTAAAAGGAGATAACTTTGATAGAAAAACAGCTTCTATTAATTTTAAACCAGAGGCTTTTGGTGGTGATTTGAAAATGAGCTTCAATGCACTTTATTCAAACACAAATAATACTTTTGCAAATAGAGGCGCTATTGGAAATGCTATTTCCTATGATCCAACGCAAAGTGTATTTGATTCAACATCACCTTACGGGGGTTATCATTCTTGGATTGACCCTGCAACTGGTAGTCAATATAATCTTGCTCCAACAAACCCTGTTGCATTACTCGATTTGACTGAGGACTCATCTGAAATAAATAGAATTGTTTCCAATGTAAAGTTTGATTATTCATTACCCTTTGTAGAGGGCTTAACTGCCACTGTAAAGCTAGGAATCGATCAAACTAATGGCAGTGGTGGGACTATGACTTCAGCAGACATGCCCACATCGGATCCAACCTTTGACGGAGCAGTAAATCGTTATGATAATGAAGCAACAAACTCTTTATTTGATGCATATTTGACATATGAAACATCATTTAATGAAGTTCATAATTTAACTGCCGTTGTTGGTCACTCTTACCAGTCGTTTGAGTTTTACAACTATAGCTACGATAGCGAAGCTGAAGAAGATGGAAATGACTTTGAATTTATTGATAAATCCAAAAATGTATTACTTTCCTATTTTGGACGCTTGAACTATGATTACAATGGTAAGTATTTATTAACAGCAACCTTGAGAGCTGATGCATCGTCTAAACTTAATCCAGACGATCGTTGGGGCTATTTTCCATCTGTAGCTGCTGCATGGAATATTCACAAAGAAGACTTTATGGGAAGTTCTTTCTTTGAAGAATTGAAACTTCGTGTTGGATATGGAGAAGTTGGTAACGTCAACGGTTTAGGAGATTATAGATTTCTTACGAGATACACAGGAAGTACCTCTACAGCCAATTACCAATTTGGAAATTCATTTTATCAAACTTACAGACCAGAACCTCTTAACGAGGAATTGCGCTGGGAAATTGGACGTACTACAAACTTTGGTGTTGATTTTGCAGTCCTAGACAATCGACTTTCTGGTTCTTTGAATTATTACATCCGACAAACAAAAGACTTGATTGCTTTTTCATCTGTTGATCCATTTACAAACTTTGGGAACAGAGTCGATAAAAATATAGGAGACATGGAAAACAAAGGCGTGGAAATTATGCTAAATGCAACTCCTGTTGTTTCGGACAATTTCGAATGGTCAATTGGTTATAATATTGCTTTCAACGACAACACCATTACTAACCTTCCTTTTGATCAACCAACAGGAGGTATTAGTGGAGGTGTTGGAAACAATGTGCAACTGCACACCCAAGGACAGGTGCCAAACAGTTTCTTCGTTTTTGAACAGGTGTATGATGAAAACGGAAATCCAATTGAAGGTGTTTATGTTGATCGCAATGGAGACGATATCATAAATGATGATGATAAGTTTTTCCATAAATCTCCGTTTGCTGATATTATTATGGGTTTAAACACTAATTTGAACTATAAAAATTGGGATTTTGCCATGGTTACACGTGCTAGCATAGGAAACTACGCCTATGATAATGTAGCATCAAGTACAGCATACTTAAGAAGAGCCACAGAGAATAGTATTTTGACAAACCTTCACTCAGACTATTTGGATACAGGGTTTGTAAACATAACTGAAAACAACCTTTTAAGTTCTCACTATGTTAGAGAAGCATCGTTCTTTAGAATTGATAATATCGCTATTGGTTACACATTTGGAATTAACAGCAACACTACATTTAGAGTTTATGGTTCAATGCAAAATGTATTGACTATTACTGACTACGAGGGATTAGATCCAGAAATTTTTGGAGGAATTGATAATAATTTCTACCCAAGACCACAATCTTTTGTATTCGGCGTAAATATTGACTTTTAATAAAACATGAAAACAATGAAAAAAATAATTTTATTATTAGCGGTCTGCCTTGGTATTGTATCTTGTCACGATGACTTGAATCAAACCCCAATAGACCCCGACAGTTTTACAGAGGAAAACGTATTTGTTAATGCTGAGGAAGCAAAAGGCGCTTTAGCGAAATTGTATGCGAGTTTAGCGCTTACAGGACAAAATGGGCCTGCAGGTCAACCTGATATTGCAGATATTGATGAAGGATTCTCTCAATTTACAAGAATGCTCTTTAATTTAAATGAATTAACCACAGATCACGCCGTTGTGGGATGGGGAGATCCAGGATTACCTGACTTACATGGTATGTACTGGTCATCAAGTAATGATTTTACGGAAGCAATGTATAACAGACTCGCACAAGAAGTTTCTTTTTGTAATTCATTTATTTCAAATGCTGCAAATCTATCCGACCCTGTAGTATCTACATACATAACAGAGGCGAGATTTCTTAGAGCTTTTGCTTACTACAACTTGATTGATTTGTATGGAAAAGTGCCTTTGACAACATCTATCACTACAGACTTGCCACAACAAAGCACAAGAACTGAACTTTTTAATTTTGTTGAATCTGAACTACTAGATGTTAAAGACCAGCTAATGAGCAGTGGTGCAAATGAGTACGGTCGTGTTGATCAAGTAGCAGCATGGGCACTATTGTCCAAACTTTATTTGAATGCTGAAGTGTGGACAGGAACACCTCGTTTCACAGACTGTGTATCTTATTCAAATGATGTCATTAATTCAAGCTACATGATAAACACAAATGATGCCAATGGTAATGGGACAGCTTATGATGAATTGTTCTTAGCGGATAACGATACTAATGGTGCTCAAAATGAATTTATTTTTACAGCTAACTTTGATGGTTTAAATTCACAAACCTATGGTGGTACAACTTTTCTAGTTCATGCGGCTATCGGTGGTAGTATGCCAGCCAACGAATTTGGTGTTAATGGCGGATGGGGTGGCCTAAGAACCACAAAAAGCCTAGTAAATAAATTTCCAGAGAGTGATATAGATGTTAATGCACTTAATAATGCACTTTCAGGAACATTATCTGATTGGGGACTTGTAGGAGACGCTACAACAAATGGCTGGAATGGACCAGACATGGAAATGTATGAAACAAGCTCAGATGTGTTTGAGTTGTACGCAAACCTATTAGGAAACCAGATGAAATTCCGCTTTAATGAAGATTGGGGTAACAATTATGGAGATATTGGTGCTGATGGAAGTTTAGAAAGTGGTGGAGATAATATTGTCATTCCAGGTGATGGTATATATCATGTTGTTTTGAATCTTAATTCTCTAACGTATAGTATTTCAGAAGTTATGCCAGAAATTGACAGCAGAGCCATGTTCTATACTGATGGTCAGAATTTAGAAATTGAAGATATACCAACGTTTACTGATGGATATGCTGTAACAAAGTTTAAAAATATAGATTCTAATGGTAATCAAGGTGTAGATACGTCTGGTAACTTTGTAGATACCGACTTAGCCTTAATTCGTCTAGCAGAAATATATTTAAATTATGCTGAAGCCACTTTAAGAGGTGGCGGTGGAGATATGAATTTGGCTGTAACTAAGGTTAATGAATTGATAGAACGTGGGTATGGGAATTCTTCATACAATATTTCATCATCAGATCTAACCTTAGATTTTATATTAGATGAACGATCAAGAGAATTATATTGGGAAGGTCAAAGACGCACAGATTTAGTACGATACGGATATTTTACCACATCAAGCTATGTATGGCCATTTAAAGCTAATCAAGTAGAAGGATCTTCAACAGATTCTTACAGAAATATCTTTCCTATTCCTTCTTCATCAATTTCTGCTAATCCTAATCTTCAACAAAACGATGGTTATTAAAAATATTAGATATGAAAAATATTATAAGTAAATCAATTTATGCAATAACATTATTCAGTGCCTTTTTTGTGGCCTGTGAAGATGTTGATACAGTTCTGCTAGACTCCACAGCTAACACCGTGGTTTCACTGTCGGATGATAACGTAGTCTTAAGCGAAGATACTGCAGAGGATAATGCAGTAACAATATCTTGGACAGAACCAAATTTTGGATTTGACGCAGCTCCTTCTTACACCATAATGATGGATGTTTCAGGTGGAGATTTTACAGCAGCACAATTAATTTCAGCGGGATCCGACTATAATTATGTCTTTACTGGTGCTCAACTCAACAATAAACTTTTATCTCTTGGTCTATCACCAAATGAAGAGTCATCAGTTGATATAAGAGTAAAAACGACTCTGAGTGCTTTTCAAGAAATGATATCAGAATCGGTGACCTTAGTTGTCACGCCGTATTCTTCAATTCTTGATTTATCTACTAATCTTGGTGTTGTCGGAAGTGCAACAGCAGGAGGTTGGGGTAATGAAAACATTCCAGACTTGCCATTTTATACAACTGCAACGGCAGATGAATATGTAGCTTATGTGACTTTAGGAGATGGAGAAATTAAGTTTAGAAAAGATAACTTATGGACAGAGAACTTTGGCGATACTGGTGCAGATGGAACATTAGAAGCCAATGGGGACAATATTGCTGTTAGTGCCGGAACCTATAAAATTATGGTAAATATGGCTAATATGACCTATACCATAGAGCCCTACATGTGGGGCTTGGTAGGAAGTGCAACTCCAAGCGGTTGGGGAGCTCCAGATGTTATGTTGCATTACAATCCTTTTGCTGACGATTGGCGAACCGTTATCACTTTAGCTGATGGAGAAGCCAAATTTAGATTCAACGAAGATTGGGCAATTAATTACGGAGATACTGGAGCTGACGGAAGTCTTGAAACTGGAGGTGATAATATAGCCGTATCTGCTGGTCATTACCTAGTCATATTTAACCCAAATACTCTTGAATACTCATTAGAAGAAATGGATGTATGGGGACTCGTTGGTAGTGCCACTGCTAATGGCTGGGACGGACCAAACCAAAAGTTTATTCCAGATTTCGGAATTAACGAAGGGTACTATTACATAAACGGTGCTGTTCTAAACGATGGGGAAATTAAAGTACGCCAAAATGACGCTTGGGCATTGAATTATGGCTCTTCGTCTTACAACGCGGGATCGACAACTAACGATATGGATGTTAATGGTAGTAATATTCCTGTTACCGCAGGGACTTACAACATCATCTTAGATTTTTCAGGATCTACACCAAAAATAACAATGTATCCTTGGTAAAATACTCAGATATTTAAAAAAAAAGGGTTGATTAAATTCAACTCCTTTTTTTCTTATATATTGAAATTTATTATAATTTTATAGTATGAAAAATTTACTCTTTACAATACTATTACCAGTAATTGGTTTTGCTCAAGTAAGTATTAATCCAAGCACTATTGAAATCAATCAACAAATCACTATTACAGTAGATATTAACACTACAGATTCAGACTGTAATGGTATGAACAACCCCAACAAAGTGTATTTACACTCTGGTGTAGGTACCGACAGTGACGCTTGGGACACCGTAGTTGTCGGAAATTGGGGACAAGATGATGGTGTTGGTGAGATGTCCGATAACGGCGATGGAACTTGGAGTATTACTTTTATTCCTCAATCCTACTATAATTTAACTGAAGCTGAGGCTAGTACAATAACAAAAATGGGGATGGTTTTTCGTTCAGAAGATGGATCTCAAGAACTTAAAGATAACGGCTGCTCAGATTTCTTTTTTAATGTTGGGGCCTTCCAAGTCACATTAATCAACCCCGACTCAAGTGGTGTTATTCTTGTTAACTCTGGAAGTCAAACACAGATTTTAGCCCAGAATAATAATGGTATTGCAAATTACGAGCTTTTTATAGATGGAGTTAGTTATCATACTGCATCAAATACAACATTCTATCAAAGTTCTTTTGTAAACAACATAACCGAAAATAAAGTTTGTCAGCTTGTCGTGACTCAAGGCAGTAGTAGTATCACAAAGAACTTTAACATCTTTGTTAACGCCACAATTAGTCAAGCCATACCAAGTGGTCTGGAGCAAGGCATCAATTATAACACGACTGACACCTCAAAAGCTACTTTGGTGGTGGAAGCACCATCTAAGGATTTTGTATATGTGGTTGGAAGTTTTAATAATTGGACTCCAACAGCTCAATATGCAATGAAAAAAGATCCCAACTCAGATTTATTTTGGTTGGAACTTAGTGGGCTAATACCTGAACAAATTGAATCCTATCAATATTGGGTTTTTGACCAATCAACAATCTCTGGATCACCAAAGTTAGTTAAAACAGCAGACCCCTATTCCACACTTGTATTATCTCCTTACGATGATCCCTACATTCCTGCAGCTACTTATCCCAATTTACCCATTTACCCGTCAGGACAAGATAGAGAAGTCACGGTACTTCAAACGGCACAAACAACCTATAATTGGCAAGTTACTGACTTTCAAAAGCCATCAAAAGAAGATTTAATTATCTATGAACTTTTAATCAGAGATTTTGATGCTGACCGTAATTTTCAAGATGTTATTGATAAAATAGATTATTTTAAGAATTTAAATATAAATGCCATAGAATTGATGCCTATTATGGAATTTGAAGGCAATGAAAGTTGGGGGTACAACACATCATTTCATATGGCTTTAGATAAATTTTATGGTACAGAATCTAAGTTCAAAGAACTCGTTGATATTTGTCATCAAAATGGTATTGCAGTGATATTAGATTTGGCTCTCAATCACGCTTTTGGGCGAAACCCACTTGTGAGAATGTGGATGGATGACCCAGACGAAAATGGTTGGGGTGAACCAAGTTCAGAAAATCCATATTTTAATACGGTAGCGACACACAGCTATAGTGTTGGATCAGATTTTGACCATAGCAGTAATCTTACAAAAAACTATACCAAACGTGTAATAAAGCACTGGATTGAAGAATTCAAAATTGATGGTTTTCGTTGGGACCTTACCAAAGGGTTTACCCAACAGTGTACAGCTGGAGACGATAGTTGTACTAACGGTTATCGCTCCGATCGTGTAGTTGTACTCAAAGATTATGCGGATTATTCTTGGAGTTTAGATCCTGATCACTATGTGATTTTTGAACATTTAGGAGGCCAGCAAGAACAAAAAGAATGGGCCGACTACAGAATAAATGAAGGAAAAGGCATCATGCTTTGGGGAAAAATGACCAATCCTTATAACCAATTAACTATGGGCTATGCTAGCGATTCAAATTTTAATGGTATGGGGCATAACAGTCAAAATTTTGAAGAAAAACGTCTTATTGGTTATGCAGAAAGTCATGACGAAGAGCGAATCATGTATAGAAATTTTTTATACGGAGCATCAAGCGGTGGTTATGATGTTACAGACCTCAATACAGCTCTTCCTCGCATGTCTGCACTTGGTGCAGTTACGCTGACCATTCCTGGGCCAAAAATGATTTGGCATTTTGGTGAATTAGGCATGGAAAATTCAATTTACACATGTACTAACGGTAGTGTAAATACTCCAAACGACGCAACTCAAGGCGATTGTAAATTGGATACAAAGCCACAGCCCCAATGGGTTGATGACTGGTTTGGGAATTCGATTCGAAATGATATTTACAACAGTTGGTCAAGAATAAATGCTTTGAAAATTAATGAAGCAGTTTTTGAAGGTAATTATGATATAAATTCAGGATCATTGACCCCTAAAATATACATTTGGGATGACACACTGCCATCGACAAGTTTAAAAAACGTTGTAATAATTGCGAATTTTGATGTTACAACTCAAAATGTAATACCTAATTTTCCATATACAGGCGTTTGGTATGATTTAATGGATGCGTCTGGAAACACTACTATATCAATTTCAAACACTAATGACCCTATTAGTCTTGAACCTGGAGCGTTTAAAATCTTTGGTAATCAAGCAAGTACATTAAGTACAAATGATTTATCATCAGAAAATAATATTCAAATTTATCCAAACCCCGCTCATGAATATTTTAAAATTAATCTGCGCTCAAAACAAATTAAAATTTATAACATATTAGGGAAATTAGTTCAAACTCACAAAGGGAAATTGAGTACAGGATATCGTTACAATATATCTAGTTTAGAACCTGGTGTTTACCTTATTTCTGTTGTTACAGAAAGAGGTAAAATAACTCGCAAACTTATTAAGTATTAATCAATTTAAAAGAAGATAATTTTTAATTAAATATTTAGAAACAAGGATTAATGGTCATATAAAGTTAATTTCATTCAAAACGTTCAAACCTAAATAAGTTTGGGTCACAAATTATCCTCAAGAATAATTAATTATTTTTGGGGATATTTTATTACAATAAATTTCGATTGTACTTTTTAAATTGTATTTATATGAATATGACAAAAAGGTTATTTGACTTAATTTTTATTATTATTTCAGCTTCAATATTAATTATATTATCAGAGTATGGTTTTTTGGAAAAGAATATTGCTTTTTCGTTTATACCTATTTTAATTGCATACTATTTAGGGCAATATTCTCAGATTAAGTTCAAGAAATAATTGAAAAATACTCCTTAATAAGTTCGAACTTTCGAAAGTTTGGGTCACTCTAACGGAGAATTGATTCATTTGAATTGATTTTCCGTTTTTTGTTTTTAATAATTCCCTTTGTGCGATTGATATTAGAGAGAATAACGAATTTGTTTTTAAGGTTCGAACTGCATCATTTTGCTTGTCATAACCTATTCCGGAACAGCTGAGGCTGGCAGTACGGTAACGGTTTATGCTTCAGATGGTACGACGGTATTAGGAACAGCAATAGCTGATGGCAGTGGTAACTATACGGTTACAATGAGTCCAGCTCAAAGTGATGGCGCTTCTATTAGTGTGACAGCTACCGATACCTCTGGTAATGTAAGTGCTGTAACTACAGCTACAGTATCAAACAGTGTGCTCTCCAGTGGTGACGCTTTTGGTATAGAGGCCTTAAATGTATACAAAGCAAACTCAGACAGCTTTGTAACCATAGCAGGTAAGCCCAGAGTTAGGGAAGTTAAATGCTACTATATATAACATGCTTGGAGCTGCAGTGCGTGAAAAAACATTAAATCCAACAACTGCAACCCAGAGATTAACTACAGAGGGCCTAGCAAGTGGCTTGTATATCATACAATTAAAATTAGGGAACCAAGTGTTCAATAAAAAAATAATTGTAGAGTAGTACTATCTACAACTTAAAAAAAAATATAATTATGTCACAAAATAAAGAACAACATTCTAAGAATATTTCTAGAAAAGATGCATTAAAAAAGATGGGTTCTTACCCAGCCTTTACAGCATTAGGCACTATGATCATGCTAAACCCTCAAAAGGCTCAAGCTTTTACGAATTTAATAGTTGCTTAATATCATCCAAAAAGTTAGAACTTTTGATAGTCGAGGTCACAAATTATCCTCAAGAATAATAATTTATTTTTGGGGATATTTTTTTGGAATATTTATCAAAAAATTGATTTTATTTTGAATCAAGTGGTTTTATTTTTAATTTTGTAAATTGAAATCAATTAATTAAATATAGTATGAAAATAATTAATTTATCGGCCATCATCTTAATCATTTCAATTGGATGTACAACAACTGTCTCAAATGATGTATCCACGTTAACAAATGGCGGAAAAATCCTTAATGGACCTAATGCAGGTTCCACTTACACATTTGCAAGTGACGAAGTTGGACAATTGGCCATTGATTTTTCAAATGCTTTTGTTAGAAAAGATATGAGTTTCATATCAACTGAGCATTTTACAGATTCAATTTTTTTCTATCCTGAGAAAGGTTTAGAAAAAGTAGTAATGGATTTAGAAACAGGCAAAAAATTAATTCAGGCTATGCACGAGCCATATGACTCAATAACGCGTTGGGTCTATGATGTTATGCCTGTCGTTCCGTCCTATGACAAAGAATTGACAATTGTTATGTTCCCATTTACAGAAAAGCGTTACAAAAAGGATGGTACAGTTGAAAAATTCAGATTCTATGAAAGACACTACATCAGAAATGGAAAAATTACAGGTGTTAGAAAGTGGAGTCAAGAGGATTAATTATATCTATATTGAAAATTCAAATATTAATTACTAAATAACTTTTAATGAAAAATCAAATATTATTGGCATTTATTGCTATCACTGTTCTAGCGTGTTCAAATTCCAGCGAAAGTGTGGCATCTATGGACGCCAAATCGTTAAAAATTAAAAGTCATATAGACGCTTATATGAATAACGATTCTTCTGTAGCAGAAAAATTATTTGCGGAAGACTTAGAACTCTACGATCAGTTTTCTAATAACCAAAAAGACGGTGAAACTCTTTCTAATCCTGGTGGGAATATGGGATTAATTGAGGCGGATAAATTTACACATGTTTTGTTTAGTGAAATAAAATGCACCACAGACAATATTAAAACATATACAGACGCAAATGGGGACATTTATACAGTTTTTTGGTCTATGTGGTCTGGTAAAGGTAATTTTACAGGTGCTAAGACAACAATTCCATTTCATTGTATAAGTTTATGGGAAGGAGGTAAAATTTCAAAAGTATGGCGTTATATGGACCCCTCTGCTTTACAAAAAGAAATAGATGCTTTTGAAGGTTTTAATTATTCATCAAATAAAGTCATGGGGTTAGCAGACTTGAAAGTTAATGATGGATTTACTAAAAATGACGTAAAAGAATTTATGATAAGCTTTACAAAATTTGTTAGAGAAACTGAGCCAAACACATATGATTTTGGATACTTTATTTCTGCAGATGGACATCATGTTAACTTAGTTGAAAAGTATTATGATTCTGCAGATTTTGTTCACCATCTTAATAATTTTGAATCCAGTAAGTTTGCTGAAAAATTCATGACAATTTTTAGTCTAGAGCGAGTTCTTGTAGTTGGAAATAGTTCAGATGCTTTAAAAGCTAAAGTGAAAGGTTATGGGGCTGAACTTCGCGAAAACATTGGGGGTTGGATTGATTAGTTTTTTTAAAAAGCTTTAAATTTTTTTCATTAGAGCTTATGTTATTAATTTATTATACTCTTTAAAAAAATTTCATCTTTCAAAACTATGGTCACAAATTATCCTCATGAATAATAATTTATTTTTGGGGATATTTTATTAGATTTGATTTCAATTGTACATTTAAGTTATATCTATATGAAAAAAAGACTATTTGACTTAATTTTTATAATTATTTCAGCTTCAATGTTAGTTGCATTTTCAGAATATGGTCTTTTGGAAAAGAATATTTCTTTTTCGTTTATACCCATTCTAATTGCATATTTTTTTGGACAATATTCTAATATTAGGTTCAAGAAATAATTGAAAAACACTCCATAAAAAGTTCGAACTTTCGAAAGTTTGGGTCACATATTATCCCCAAGAATAATTTATTTTTTTTGGGGATATCTTTTTGAGTTTTATAATCATATAATATTATATTGAATAAAAAAAGGGCTGTAAGCTTGAATTGTTTACAGCTCTTTTTATCTTTTCTAATTATTCTCTTAGTTGCCCTGTAGCAATATTTATAATTTTATTAACCTAAAAGTATTTGTTTTATTTACACTCAATAAATAGATTCCACTTGGAAGAGATTGTGCATTTATTTCTACATTTTTATTATGAGGTCTTTCATGCAATATTTTTCTTCCAGAAATGTCATATAATGAAATAGATTTTATCTCATTCTTCGCTTTTATATTCTAGTGAGTTGATGTTGGATTTGGAAAAATACTCAGTTTAACGTCATTAACTTCATCAACTGATAAACTTTCCACGACGTTTACTGTTCTTGTAACTTGTGTTGCCGCATTGTTATTAGCATCTGTAGCATCGTAAGTTACAGTGTATATGCCAACAGTGTTTGTATCAACAGTGTCGCCAGCAATAACAACAGTTACAGATGAATCGTAGTTGTCAGTTGCTGTAGCGCCTAGTTATATTCTCATAGATATAAATTCTTGAACTGGTAGAAGCTACAAGAATAATAATTTATTTTTTGGGATTTTTAAATTATCCTTTCTATTTGATGATTTAAAAATGAACATTTGTATAAGTACACACACATAAAATGATTGTATCTTTGTCAGAAATTAATTTATTTAAAAAAAACATATGGCAAAGCTTCCGAAAGAATACCAGTTTTTAGACTTGTCAGATTATGGTCGATCTGGTGGATACTGGATAGCTAGCCAACTCAAGAACACCGAATTCACCCCAATTCATGTCACTTCGTTATTTATTATTGCAGGCCTTTTAGCAATTGCTTTCATGCTCAATGGCTATTACATAACAGCGGCCTTTTTCATTATTCTCAAATCTATTATTGATGCTGCAGATGGAGAGCTTTCTAGATTAAAAAACACTCCTTCTTATACAGGGCGTTATTATGATTCCATTGCCGACATTATACTTAATTTTTGTTTTCTACTTACTTTTTGGTATATCACTAACATATCAATAATTTATATGTTGATTGCATTTTTTGGGATTCAACTACAAGGAACTATTTATAATTACTATTATGTAATTTTAAGGAATTCAGTAAATGGCGATTCAACCAGTAGGATTTTTGAAGTTTCAGCTCCAACTGCACTAGAAGCAGACCGCCAGCGTACTGTTGACATCTTTTATAGAATTTATAATATATTATATATATTATTTGATAAAATAGTCTATTATCTTGATAAAAAAGCTTGTGAAAGCCCCCCTTTCCCAAAGTGGTTTATGACTCTAATTTCTGTGTATGGTCTTGGCTTTCAGCTACTCATCATGTCTCTGATGTTAAGCTTTAATCTTCAGTTCTATGTTATTCCATTTTTTATTATTTACTCCTTGCTAATAGTTGTTTTTGTTGGGATAAGAAAAAGATTTCTTTAAATACCGAAACTCTTACGTTTCAATTTCTTAAGTCAGATTTTGTGATGTGTGATCAAACATATATCTTGCACAAAATTTAAGTTAAGATCATATTTTAGAATAACACAATAATGAGTATAAAATCAATTTGTTGTATTGGGGCAGGCTATGTTGGAGGACCAACAATGTCTGTCATTGCACAGAAAAACCCACACATAAAAGTTACTGTTGTTGATGTTAATGCCGATCGAATTGCTGCTTGGAATAGTGAAGATTTGTCACAGCTTCCAATTTTTGAACCAGGTTTAGACAAAGTTGTTGATGAAGCCCGTGGCCGAAATTTATTTTTCTCCACTGAAGTTGACAAAGCCATTGATGCTGCCGAAATGATTTTTATCTCCGTAAATACTCCAACAAAAACCTATGGTGCAGGAAAAGGAATGGCTGCAGACCTTCAATATGTGGAGCTATGTGCACGTCAAATTGCAAAAGTTTCAACATCCAATAAAATTGTTGTAGAAAAATCAACACTTCCAGTAAAAACAGCTGAGGCTATAAAAGATATTTTAGACAATACAGGAAATGGAATTCATTTTGAGATTTTATCCAATCCAGAATTTCTAGCAGAAGGAACAGCAATTCAAGACCTAGAAGCACCCGATCGAGTGCTTATTGGTGGAGAACCCACAAAAACAGGACAAGAAGCCATTGAGGCTCTAAAAAATATTTATGCATCGTGGGTTCCAGAAGATCAAATTATTACAACCAATTTATGGTCTTCTGAGCTCTCAAAATTAACAGCAAATGCATTTTTAGCTCAGCGTGTATCTTCCATTAATGCTTTAACAGAGCTTTGCGAAAAAACAGGTGCAAATATAAGCGAAGTAGCCAATGCCATTGGAACAGATTCTAGAATTGGGCCAAAGTTCCTAAAAGCATCCGTTGGATTCGGTGGTTCTTGTTTTCAAAAAGACATTCTAAATCTGGTGTATATATGCAAGTCCTTAGGCCTAAATGAAGCTGCAGACTATTGGGAACAAGTCATTATTATGAACAATCATCAAAGGAGTCGTTTTGCAGATCAAATAGTAAAAGCATTGTACGGAACTGTAGCCGATAAAAAAATTACCTTTTTTGGCTGGGCATTTAAAAAGGACACTAATGATACGCGAGAATCAGCAGCTATTTATATAGCCGATAAACTCATCGACGAGCATGCTAACATTCAAGTTTATGACCCAAAAGTTTATGCATTTCAAATGCAATCAGATTTAAATTATTTAAACTCAAGATCTGAATCTGAAAATGAAAACTATTTATCTTCTGAAAATGATCCATACAAAGCTGTCGAAGGCGCTCATGCGCTAGCTATAATTACAGAATGGGATGAGTTTAAAACCTATGATTGGAAAAAAATATATGCTAGCATGAGTAAACCTGCCTATATTTTTGATGGTAGAAATTTACTCGATAAACAGGAACTAGAAACTATTGGGTTTTCATACAAAGGTATTGGGCAGTAACTTCTAAAAAGCCATGAAGACCAAAACAATTTTAGTTACAGGTGCTGCAGGCTTTATTGGATTTCACTTAAGTAAACGTCTTTCTGAACTAGGGCACACTGTTATTGGAATTGATAATATTAACGATTATTACGATATAAATTTAAAATATAATCGCCTTAAATGTTTAGGGGTCAAACGCAATAAAGCATCCGAGTGGAATAGTCCTTCCAGCAGCAATTTTAAAAATTCATTGTTTACTTTTATTCGAACAAATATAGAAGACACGAATGCCTTAAGTCTAATTTTTAAAACGTATAAATTTGACCTAGTTTGTCATCTTGCTGCTCAAGCTTTTGTTCGTTCTTCATTAGAACATTCAAATGCATATTTGGATAGTAATATTGTTGGATTTTTGAATGTATTAGAATGTTGTCGTAAATTCAAAATTCCAAGATTAGTGTATGCGAGCAGTTCAAGTGTTTACGGTAATACTTCCGAAGTACCTTTTCAAGAAACAGCTAAAGTAGATCGCCCTTTGAGTATGTATGCTGTTTCCAAAAAAACGAATGAACTTATGGCACATGCCTATAGTCATTTGTATGGTATTGAAACTATAGGACTGCGTTTTTTTACAGTCTATGGTCCTTGGGGTCGACCCGATATGGCACTATTTGTTTTTACAGAATCACTATTAAAACGAAAACCTATAAATATTAATAATCATGGAAACCATATGCGTGATTTTACTTATATTGACGATATTATTAAAAGTGCAGAACTAACATTATTAAATAAATCAAATAATAAAAATTTGTATAAAATTTATAATATTGGGAACAATAACCCCCTTAAATTATTAGATTTTGTAAATGAAATTGAAATAACAACAGGTTTAAAATCAGAACTTAAAATGCAATCACTTCAACCTGGTGATGCCCATCAGACATGGGCAAGTACAAATGCGTTTATGAAAGATTATGAATTTCAGCCTAAAACCCCACTAAAAACAGGGATAGATACATTTTATCAATGGTATAAATCTTATTATTAATGAAAAAAATATTAATTACAGGAGGCGCAGGTTTTATTGGCGCCCATGTTGTTCGATTGTTTGTCAATCAATATCCAGAATACCATATTTATAATATGGATGCTCTTACCTACGCTGGGAATCTAGAGAATTTAACAGACATTGAAAATGAACCTAATTATACATTTTTAAAAGGCGATATAACAGATGAGAATTTTATATATCAATCTTTTGAACACTATAACTTTACTGATGTTATTCACTTAGCAGCAGAGTCTCACGTCGATCGTTCCATCCATGATCCTTTGGCTTTTGCCAAAACAAATATTTTAGGGACAATGATTTTGCTCAATGCTTTTAAATCTTTGTGGGGAAATTCTTGGGAATCACATCGCTTTTATCACGTGAGCACCGACGAAGTGTATGGAACTTTAGGTGAAGATGGACTTTTTCTTGAAACAACACCCTATGATCCCAATTCACCATATTCTGCTTCAAAAGCCAGTTCAGACCATTTTGTGCGTGCCTACGGCGAAACTTATGGATTACCCTATGTAATTTCAAATTGTTCTAATAATTATGGGCCAAATCAATTTCCAGAAAAATTAATTCCACTATTCATAAATAATATTTTAGAAAAGAAACCTTTGCCAGTTTATGGCGATGGCAACTACACCCGAGATTGGTTGTACGTTGTAGATCATGCGCGAGCCATCGATATGGTTTTTCATCAAGGGGAAAATCATGAAACCTATAATATAGGTGGATTTAATGAATGGAAGAATATTGATTTGGTTAAAGAACTATGCAAACAAATGGATCAAAAAATGAGACAACCAGAAGGAACGTCTTCAAATCTTATTACTTTTGTAAAAGACCGTCCAGGACATGATTTGCGCTATGCCATTGATGCTTCCAAAATCCAAAATAATTTAGGTTGGACTCCCTCTGTTATTTTTGAAGAAGGGTTGTCCAAAACTATTGATTGGTACCTTGAAAATACATCTTGGTTGGACCACGTACGGTCTGGGAGTTATAAAAATTACAAAAAAAAATAAATAGATGAAAGGGATTGTACTAGCAGGTGGCTCAGGAACACGTTTGCATCCACTTACTTTGAGTGTCAGTAAGCAAATGCTTCCTGTATATGATAAACCCATGATTTACTACCCGTTATCTGTTTTGATGCATGCTGGGATTCAAGAAATTTTGATTATTTCTACACCACATGATTTGCCAAATTTTGAACGTCTTTTAGGTGATGGTTCCAATTTTGGATTACAATTATCATATAAGGAACAACCCTCACCAGATGGTCTGGCTCAAGCATTTATTATTGGAGAGTCCTTTATAGGTGACGATGATGTTTGCATGGTTTTGGGTGATAATATCTTTTATGGTGTAGGTTTAGATCAGCTTTTGAAATCTGCGGTTAAAACAGTAGAAAAATCTCAAAAAGCAGTTGTTTTTGGAAGTTATGTTAAAGATCCCGAGCGTTATGGTGTTGCGGAATTTGATTCAAATCAAAATGTTGTAAGTATTGAGGAAAAACCAAAAATTCCAAAATCAAATTATGCCGTTGTAGGACTGTATTTTTATCCTAATTCTGTGGTAAAAGTAGCAAAAACAATAAAACCTTCAGATCGTGGAGAGCTTGAAATTACATCTGTAAATGTTAATTATTTACAGCAGAATCAATTAAAAATGAAAGTTTTAAAACGAGGTTTTGCGTGGCTTGATACTGGAACTCACGAAGCACTTTCGGAAGCTACTGAATTTGTAAAAGCAATTGAAAAACGTACAGGTCAAAAAGTAGCTTGTCCAGAAGAAATTGCTCTACAAATGGGTTGGATTTCCAAAACTGAATTGGCAAAACGCATTGCTCATCTCAAAGGAGATTATTATGCCTATTTAAAAGAGGTTATAGGTTAAGAATTAAGCCGTTATATGTTTTAATTCTTCTATCGTTTTGGATGGATTTTCACTTCTAAATACAAAGCTACCCGCTACCAATACGTCAGCTCCAGCATCTTTCAATGCTTTTGCATTTGTAGAAGTCACACCACCGTCAATTTCAATTTTTGTAGTAGCGCCTTTAGAATTTATTAGTGCTTTAAGTTGTTTCACTTTTTCGTAAGTATTTTCAATAAAACTTTGACCTCCAAAACCTGGATTCACACTCATAATACAGACCAAATCAATATCATTAATAGTATCTTCTAAAACATTTATGTTTGTGTGAGGATTGAGCGCAACACCTGCTTTCATACCTTCAGTTTTTATGGCTTGAAGTGTACGATGCAAATGCGTACAGGCTTCGTAATGTACTGTAAGAACATCACTTCCAAGTTCTGCAAATGTTTTGATATAACGATCGGGGTCTACAATCATTAAATGAACATCAACTGTTTTTTTCGCATACTTTGTAATGGCTTTTAAAACAGGCATTCCAAATGAAATATTGGGTACAAAAACACCATCCATAATATCAATATGAAACCAATCTGCTTGACTGGTATTTACCATTTCTATATCACGTTGAAGGTTTGCAAAATCGGCGGCAAGTATTGAAGGTGCAATTAGCGAAGAACTCATAAATTTAGT
>Ga0209654_1000627_pt1 | contig 32995 bp, 29 predicted proteins | sample SaaInl1SG_22_DNA_FD_184646 | JGI IMG/M metagenome (GOLD analysis project Ga0209654, IMG submission 184646) | Marine microbial communities from expanding oxygen minimum zones in the Saanich Inlet - ESP_161SG_22_DNA (SPAdes) (version 2) | ecosystem: Environmental > Aquatic > Marine > Intertidal... | reverse complement strand
ATAGTCCCGCCGGATTCTGCCTTCCATTCCCAGACTTTTTCAATAAAGACCTCGCGTCCCAGGTCACGGCGCGCGATATTTTTTTCTGCTAACTGGCGTTCTACCACCATTTGAGTAGCGATACCGGCATGATCCATCCCCGGCTGCCAGAGCGCATCATAGCCGCGCATCCGGTGATAGCGGATAAGCACATCCTGCAAGGTAAAGGTCAGCGCGTGCCCCATATGCAAAGAGCCGGTCACATTTGGCGGCGGCATCATAATGGTATAGGGCGTATTTGTGGAAAGCGGATCGCATGCAAAAACGCCACTATCCTCGCTTTTTTCGTACCAGTGGCGTTCAGTTAATTTTGGGTCAAAGTTTTTCTCTAGCATGGGTCCGGACAAGCATCATCTAGCGGTCAAAAAAAATTACCCGCTATGGACAGGCCTATGGGCGGGTATCACTACTTGCATTCCTAGCCTTTGATCTAGCTGAAAGCAAGGAATCTTCGATGATCTTTTCAATATTTTGTGTCACCCATATAGAAATCTGATGTTTGATTTCCTGCTTGATAAAGCTGTTTAATTCCTGCAAATCTGCCTCGGTAAGGAGGCTGGCAATCGTTTTTTCCGGGATATCCGCAAACACGCCATGAGCGGGGGATGATTTTGGTTGATTATCAGCGACCTCCGGGGTCTGAGCTGAACGCGGAACTGCCTTACTTGCGCTTCTATCCAGATAGGGGGCGAGCAGGCTGTCAATTTCAGTGCGGATATCATGCGGGCTATCGGTATCATCGCTATCCAGATAAGGGGTTTTGCGAGGCAGCCCTGTTTCCTGTTTTTCAAAATCTTCCAGGCTGGCACGGGTTTCAGGGACAGGCTCATCCTTTTTACCAGGCGTTTGTTTTGCAATATCCTGCATCAGCCTGGCAAGATTGGCATCAAAATCGTCTTCTTCTATCCGGGGTGTTTTTTGTGTTGTTTGCCCGCTGGCCCGGGGGCGATGCCTGTTCTCTTCGGTGCGGCGTGCCAAAACAGTATCCAGATGCACCACATCACTATTTGCATTGCCGGAATTTACCAGCTGGGCTGCGGGGGCTTGCTGGCTATTGGCGTAATTAGCCTGTGCGTGCAACCCCTCGATAGAGGCTAAAAGGCTTTCTATTCTATTTTCGGCTGGCTTGCGCATATTTAGTCACCCTGCTCTGTGTGATAGTGGTAAAAGCAGGGAAAAAATTGAGGTTATTCAGCCCTGCTATTAGAAGGTATCGCGATGATAAAAGGGTAACGACTGGCAGGGTCAGATATTGAATCCAGGGCAGGCAGAATATCTTCTGGCAGGAACATCTCTACCGAGAGCCGGCCGATTGCCTGTAACAAGCGATAGCTATTCAAGATAATCGCTTCTTGTGTTTGTACCAGCCGCAATTCGGTATCGGAAAGGCTTTGTTCGGCATCCAGCTGATCCAGAAAAGTTTTAAGCCCATATTCCACCTCGCTGGCAGTACCCTGTGCGACCAGGCGGGCGGCATTTATTTCTGCCTCTACCGAGGCCAGCTGGGCTCTTGCTACCTCATAATCGCGAAAAGCCTTTCGGGCAGCAAGGCGGACATTGCGCCTGGTTTCTGCCAATTGCGCGCGCGAACGGCTTACCCCGGCAGCAGCGCGCCTATCGGCCGCACGCGAGCCTTCTGTGACCAGAAAAGGGGTGGAAAATTCCAGCTTTGATGTTACCTCATCCTTGTCCATTGACGTGCCTTGCTGGTCATTTTGAACCGCAGACAGGCTGAAATTCAATTTTGGCAACAAGCTGGTTTTCAGTATTTTAAACTCGATGCCTGCCTGTTTTTCGGCCGCCAGACCAGACAGAATAAGCGGGTGTTCCATAGCAGCAATTTGCTCGGCTTCCTCGATGGTGGCTGGCAAATTGGCTGTCTGCCGGGTAAGCGGGTGCAAATTATAATTATTCAGGCCGGTAAGGGACTGATAAGCCTCTTCAGCAGTCAGCAGATTGGCAGCCGCCTGTATCTCGTCTGATTTGGCACGGGCTAATCGTGCTTCTGCTTCTGCCAGCCTTGTGGGGGTAGATATCCCGGCCTCCAGCTTGATGTTTTCTGCATCGGTCTGCGCGGCCAGCCTTTTGGTATTATTGGCACGAATATCATAGGCCTTTCGCGCGGTAATAACATTTAGATGTGCGGTTAGAATATTTAAAATAACCTGTTGCTCGGAACTTTGGTAAGACGCACGCGCACTATCCAGCCCATAGCGGGCAGATTCCATACGGCTGTCTGCCTCACCAAAATCATAAATCTGTTTTCTAAGCGTGACCGACCCGGAACGGCTATTGCTGGAAGTAAACCCGCCCGGTGTATCGGCTTTGTCGGTTTGAATATGCGAGCCGCTAAGGGCAAAGGTGCCGGTCAGATTATTTTTTGCATCGCTGGTGGCTATCGCCTGGCGTGCCACGATAAAGGCCTGTCTTTCTGCTTCCAGAACCTTTGATGCGATAAGCCCTGCGCGCAGGCTGTCCTCGGGATTGACGGTCTGAGCCGATAAAGGGCTAATCGCTGATGCGAGTAACAGCCAGCCAGCTGTTAAAACATAAGCGCCAGATTGCACAAGGCAAACATCTTTTATACGGGTGGATAGAGCAATCAGCATAAATGCGAAAACCTGATGATGAGTTAGAACATGCCGGATTATAAACCAGGTAAGACAGCTTACCAAGCCACAAAGCGCCAGCTGATATCTCTTCTATACTTCAAAAAGAGAATTTTGGTTTGGCTTTAAATTCATCCAGTACAGGAACCTGTGCGGTAAACAGGGCTGTTCTGGAAACCGCCTGGCCTGTTTTGCGCCAGAAACAGGCCTCTCCCAGCTGTGCGCCTTCCGGCCGCCAGATAGCTGCCAGCCGGCCGCCATCTGCCAGCTGATCCAGTAATGTTTCCGGCATATATTCAACGGCCCCTTCGATAATAATGGCATCATAGGGCGCTTCAGAAGCATAGCCGTCCTGTAATCTGGCTTTGATGATCGCCACATTGCCGATATCCATGCCGGCAACCATCTGCTGGGCTTTTTCCACCATTTGTGCGCGTGTTTCAATGGCGATAACTGATTCTACCAGCGAGGACAACAAAGCAGCTGTATAGCCTGTCCCTGCCCCGACCAGCATCACAGAATGTGATGCGGTAAGTTCCAGTGCCTGAAAAATTCTGGCCATTACCATCGCTTCCAGGATAAAGCGCCCGCCACTTAGATGAATATCTTCATCAATATAGGCGATATTTTGCAGATTTTTGGTCACAAACCGTTCGCGCGGGACAGACATAAACGCAGCGATAACCCGGTCATCAATCACTTTATTCGGCCGTATCTGGCTATCCACCATGGCTTTGCGCAATGCGTCGAAATGCATATCATTCATGCCTTCACCCCTTAAACGTGCTTTTTTATTAAACTATCATGCTTATAAGCCTATCGCTGGCAAGTTTCAACGCTGATTTGGCCTGCATGGAAGCGGGATAATCCAGAGCATTGAAAATATCTGTCCCCTGCCTTTTAAGGGGCACGCATAAAGGCAATTTTTTTCATGCCCTTTTATTGACCTTCTGCAAGCTTTGACGTACATCCATCTGGCTAGTCATTGCGTTAAGGCCCGGTGGCAGAGTGGTTATGCAGCGGTTTGCAAAACCGTGTACATCGGTTCAATTCCGGTCCGGGCCTCCATTTCTTACTTATTCTATTTTCAAAGTAGCCTTAATTTGTCCGATATCTCCGCCAGACATATCCGTATGACCGGGATATTGGATGCCGCAAATGTCCCCGGTATCGCCCTTGGCAGCACGATGATGGGCTTTGCGGCCATTGCCCGGGAGGCCGGCTTTGATTTCTGGATGACGTTTTTCACCTCTTTTAGCGTTTGGGGGATGCCAGGACAGGTTGCCTTTGTCAGCCTCTATGCCACCGGCGCGTCTATATTCCTGATGTTTGTGGCGGCCGCTCTGGCAAATATGCGGATGATGCTGATGGTGATTTCCGGGGCAGATATTTTGCGGCTTAAGGATTCCGGCCTGCCTTTGTGGAAGCGGGTATTGATGATGCATTTGCTGGCCATAACCAGCTGGGCGCAAATCAGCTACAAGCAAAATCAATATAGCCCGGCTGATTTACGTATCTATTATATAGCTTTTTCCCTGACTATTTTTGCCTTTGGCATGACAGGTACCAGCCTCGGCTATTTTTTGAATGATTGGATGGCACCGGAAATTCTGCGGCTGGTGATATTTATCACCCCTATTTATATCCTGTTATTATTGATGAATGCCCAGCAAAGCAGTAATCGCCTGGCGGCGGTTCTGGGCGGGGCGGTATGCCCGTTTATCTATGGCCAGGCAGGGGACTGGGCGATTTTACTGTCCGGCTTTATTGGCGGCAGCGGGGCCATCGCCCTGTTTCAGCTAAGAGCGTTTTTTATCAAACAGGGCGGCGCAGATGGCTGAATATACCCTATTTGAAACCTATCTGACGATTTTTCTGGCTGCCCTTGCTACTTTTGGCTGGCGTTTTTCCGGGCTTATTCTGTCTGATTTTATCCGCCCGGAAAGCCTGGTGATGAAATGGGTAAATGGCGTGGCCTATGCGATGGTGGCAGCGGTATTGATGCGGATTCTGGTCTATCCCATGGGGGTATTGGCAACCACCCCGCTGGATTATCGCCTTGCCTGTCTTGGCCTTGGGCTGGCCTTGATGTTTTTCAGCAAAAAATTATGGCTGGCCCTTATCGGCTCGATGGGCGCTTTTGCGATTTTGGTGACCTATTTCTAGGGTTCATATTTTCCGGGGCTCATAGTTTCCGGGACTCATATTTTCCGGGGCTCATAGTTTCCGGGGGTCTATAGCAGATTTGTAATCAGGGCTTCTGATATTGCCTGCCGGCCATTTTTATCGGCATTTATCGCGCGGGTGGCTTTTACTTCGATAATTTTAAATCCGTCATAAAGCTCTGCCAGCGCCGGGACATAGGCGTTTGAGGCAATAAAGCGCGCGCCCCGTGCCGCCATTTCTGCTATCATGCCGGCTAGTGCCTGTTGCTCGGCAATGCCAAACCCGTCATGGCTATAGCTGGTAAAATAGGACGTATCGTTCAGCGGAATATAGGGCGGATCCAGATAGACAAAATCCCCTGCCCCGGCCTTGCATAATATCTCGGTAAAGCTGGCACAGCCTAGCTGGACATTCTGCAAGGCAGCAGAACAGGCCAGTATTGTCCTGGTATCGGCGATAAGCGGGTTTTTATATCGGCCGAAGGGGACATTAAACTGGCCGCGCGCATTTACCCGGTACAGCCCGTTAAAGGCTGTGCGGTTTAAATAAATAAAGCGGCTGGCTCTTTTCAATGGGCTAAGGCTGGCCAGCCCATCGGGGGTGCGATCCAGCCCGCGCATGGCCAGAAAATAATCCTTGTCATAAATATGGGTTTTTAAATCTTCCAGCAAGGCTTGCGGGGCATCGCGTACCATACAATAGGCATTGATTAATTCTGGATTGATATCGTTCAGCCAGGCCGGAGTTTTTGTGCGCTGCAACTGGCAAGAAAGGCTGAAAAACACCGCCCCTCCCCCGGCAAAAGGTTCAATATAACGCTGATAATCTGCCGGAATTAGCGGGCTGATTTTATCCAGAAGCTGGCGTTTGCCGCCGACCCATTTTAAAAAAGGTTTTACACTCATAGGCTATCTCTTAGCCGCTCTTTTCCTTTAGCGCAATCAGGGGCAGTATTTTTCGGGTTGACCTTTAAGCTAAATTGGCGCGTGGTGAAAATAATATAGATTTGCTTTTACCTACCCCTGGCCGGCCTCTATGAAAACTTTGCTGTCCATTTCAGCATTATTATTCACCATCATGCTGATGCAGATGGGAACCACCGCCCTTGGCCCTCTGGATACCCTCTCGGCAATTGAATTGGGGTTTTCCAATACCGAGATAGGGGTGATTGGCGGCTCGCATTTTCTGGGCTTTTTAATCGGTTGCCTTGGCTCGCCCCTGCTGGTGAAACGTGTGGGTCATGCCCGTGCCTATTGCGTAACAGCCGCCCTTTCCATTGTGGCTATTTTGCTGCACCCTGTTGTGACCTATTTCTGGGCATGGTGTATTTTTCGGATAATAACCGGTATTGCGATTGCCACCAGCTATACATCGGTGGAAAGCTGGTTAAATGCCAAACTGACCAACAGCAATAGAGGCCGATTTTTCGGCATTTACCGCATCATTGATATGACCGGCGCGCTGGTGGCACAAGCGATGATATCTGTGCTGGTTCCGGCCTATTTCCTGTCCTACACCATGCTGGCTATTCTGGTTTGTTTATCCCTGTTGCCGCTTGGCCTGACCAAATCGGTGCAACCGGCCATGCCCGAAACGCAAAAAATAAATGTGTTTTTTGCCTTTCAGATATCGCCTCTGGCAGCATTGGGCGTGTTAACGGTTGGGGCAACGGGATCTGCTTTGCGGATGATAGGCCCTCTTTTTGCCTATGAGCTGGCCTTTACCCCGACCCAAATCGGGATATTCCTCAGCCTGCCCCTGATTGCCGGCATGATTATTCAAATGCCCATAGCGTATCTGGCTGAACGGGCCACCCCGCGCCAATTAATCGGCTCGCTCAGTATGGCCACGATTTTTATTTGTGTGGCCTTTACCCTGATTGAAGCGGAAACCATTTTCGGGATTAAAACTATTTTTATTCTGGTCTTTATCTTTGGGCTGACCACTATGCCGCTTTATTCGCTTTCTGCTATTCATGCAAATAACCAGACAAAAGAACAGGATATGACGATGTTAAGTGCGTCCCTGATTTTTTTGTTCGGGGTTGGGGCGATAATCTCGCCTGTGATTGCCAGCTATCTGATTGAACATTTCGGGCCCAATTCCATGTTTACCTATTTTGCGGTTCTGCATGTTATGTTGCTGGGCTATACCGCCTATCGGGCGCGTATTCGCCCGCTGGATATACCGTTGCGCCCGTATATTTATATTCCGCGCACTTCGCTATTTATTGCCAAGACGATTAAAGGTCTGCGGCGGCGTCCACATAAATCTTAAAGTCCCAGCCCCCCCCTTTATGTAAGGCGTAAATACCCCTATAAAGGGGCAGCGAGCTTGTAATTCAAACCATTTGCAGAATAGAAAAAAGAGGAAGATGTCGCGCCATACCGCCCATTTATTAATGCTTGTCGCGGCGCTGATTTGGGGAACAACCTTTATCGCGCAAACAACCGGCATGGAAACCATCGGGCCTTTTGGCTTTACCGGGGCGCGGTATCTTATCGGGGCGGTGGCGGTTCTGCCCTTTGCCCTTTTTGAGGCACGCACAACCTCTCTTTGGCAAGAAATGCTGCGCGACAGGCTATTAGGGATGCAAGCCATCGGGCTGGGCGTGATGATGTTTGGCGGCATCAGCCTGCAACAAACCGCCCTGCAATATACGCTTGTAGCGAATGCGGCCTTTTTAACTACTTTATATGTGCCAGCTGTCCCGTTATTGATATGGCTGATTTACCGCGCCCCCATTTCTGGCCGGATTTGGCTGGCGCTGGGTTTGTGTATTGGCGGCTCATGGATGTTGTCCGGCTCGACCAGCCTGCTCAGCCAGTGGGGCGATTTTCTGGTGACCGTCGGGGCGTTATTCTGGGCTGGCCATATTGTGCTTATCGGATTGGTGACGAAGAAAATAAAGACCCCTTTTCAATTTGCCTTTTTGCAATCTGTGTTATGTGTGGTGTTTTCCCTGCCGCCAATCCTGACCATAGAAACGCCCGAATTTGCCGATTTTCTGCCGGTTATGCCTGAATTAATTTATGCCGGGCTGTTTTCGGTTGGTATCGCCTATACCCTGCAAATGGTTGCCCAGGGCTATGCCAGCGCAACTATCGCTGCCTTTATCCTCTCATTGGAGTCTGTATTTGCGGCTATTTCCGGCTGGCTGTTTTTATCCCAGACCCTTTCCTATGCTGCGATATCAGGATGTGTGATGATTTTTGCCGCTATTCTGATAGCCGATATAGTGCCGCCTGACTGGTTGCGCTTTTGGCAAAGGCGTAAAATCTGATGAAGCAGATGCCAGCAGATATCATCGATCTGGTGCTAATAGGCGGTGGTCATGCCCAAATTGCGGTGTTGAAATCCTTTGGGATGAAACCGCTGGACGGGGTGCGCCTGACCCTGGTGACAGATGTGTTGATGGCGCCCTATTCCGGCATGTTGCCCGGCCATGTTGAAGGCCATCACAGCGTAGAAGATATGCATATTGACCTGCTGAAACTGGCCAGGTTTGCCGGTGCGCGCCTGATTAAAAACGCGGTAACAGATATAGACTTTGTCAATCAAAACATTGTCTTAGAAGGCGGCTTAAACCTGTATTATGATGTGTTGTCGCTGAATAGCGGGGCCGTGCCGGATGCAGAATCCATTCCAGGGACAGGCGCGTATGGCATCACGGTGAAACCCATTTCCCATTTTCTGGAAAAAATGCCGCCCGTATCGGCCTTAACAGGCGATATCGCGGTGATTGGCGGCGGGGCAGCGGGATGCGAGCTGGCTATCTCGCTTACCCATCATTATCAGCTGGCAGATAAACCCTTTATCTGTCACCTGTTTAGCCGCTCCAAACGGTTATTGCCAACCGCTCCTGAGAAAGCCTCGCGGATTATGGCACGCGCCCTGTTGGATAATGATATTGCCCTGCATCTGGGCGCGTCTGTTCAGTCCCTGAAACAAGATGGGGTGATATTGGAAAAAGGCGATGACATCCCTGCCCGTCATATATTTGTGGTTACCGCTGCCCGTCCGGCTGACTGGGTAAAGAGGTTGGCCATTGCCCATTGCGAGGATGGCTATATTCAGGTGCGCCCGACCTTGCAGCTGATGGAATATGACAATGTCTTTGCCGCCGGGGATATTGCCAGCGTGCGCGGTGAAAAGCGGGAAAAGGCCGGGGTATTTGCGGTACGTGCCGGGCCCTATCTGGCGGATAATCTGCGCCGCTTTATAAACGCCTCCCCGTTGAAATCCTTTCGCCCGCAATCGCGTTATCTGGCGTTAATCGGGCTTGGGGGCAAAAACGCGCTGGCTATTCGCGGCCGGTTTGTTACCAGAGGGGCGCTATGGTGGCATCTGAAAAACTGGATAGATAGAAGATTTATTCAAAAATTCAATCAATTGCCGGAAATGAAAAGCCTGGCCTCCCCCTTGCCAGCCTTGGCACGCACGCTAAGTGATACCATCAAAAAAGATGGCTTTGAATGCAGCGGCTGCGGGGCAAAGGCAGGGGCAGATATATTATCAGAGGCGCTGACAGCTGCCTGTCAGATGGCACGCGATAAGGGTGCAGATCCGGGCTATCTGCCGCCTTCCGGTATCACCCTTGACAGTGGCACTATCCGCCTGCCCCGGGAATTGCTGCAAGAGGGCGCAGAAAATGCCAGCCTCAGCCAATCGGTAGATTTCCTGTCCCAGCATATATCGGATGCCTATCTTTTTGGCCGAATAGCCACCCTTCATGCCTTGAGCGATATCTTTGTGGCAGGCGGCAAGCCTCTGGCCGCTCTGGCATTGGTTAGCGTGCAACGCACACGCCCGGAAATGCAAAAATCAGACTTAACGCTGATGCTGTGCGGCGCATTAGAAGAGCTGGCAGCCCATAAAACCAGGTTGATAGGCGGACATACCACCGTTGCACCGGAAGCCATGCTGGGCTTTGCGGTGACAGGGGTGCCTGACAATTTGCCCGCCCCGCCCTTGCCAGAGGATACGGATATCGCGCTTATCCTGACCAAGCCGATAGGGATAGGCGTTATTCTGGCAGCAGAAATGCGCGGACTTTGCCCGGCCGCCAGCTATGAGGCAGCGATAGAGGTAATGTTATCTTCCAATGCCGGGGCAGCCGAACTTATTACCACCCATGCGCCTTTCGCCCAAATGACAGATGTTACCGGCTTTGGGCTGGCTCGTCATGGCCTGAATTTGATGCAAAGAGCGGGCTTTTCCGGCATGGCACTATCACTGGACAGGATACCGCTTATCAAAGGCGCAGCCACGCTTTCTGGCAAAGGGATATCTTCCAGCCTTTATCCGCATAATGCCGGAAATATAGCCCTGAATGGGGCGGCCATGCTGGGCGATGGGGCGCGTCCCACAATTGATCTGTTGTTTGATCCGCAAACCTCTGGCGGGATACTGGCCGCCCTTCCCCGGCAGAAGGCAGAGGAAATATGTCGAAAATTGCGCAAGGCAGGCTATAAACAGGCAGCGATAATCGGCCAGCTGACCCATAACCACGCTGGCATCACCCTTATAAAAACAGATAAAGCCGATAGTTAGATGAGCGCGCCCATTATCATAACAAAAAACTGGCATCCAGAGACCTATGATATGGTGATAGATGTCCGCGCACCAATGGAATTTGCACAAGATCATATTGTCGGGGCGGTAAATATGCCGGTTTTGTCCGATGCAGAACGTATCGAAATTGGCACGCTATACAAACAAAGCTCACCCTTTGTGGCCCGCAAGCGCGGCGCGGTACTGGTATCGCAAAATATCGCCCGCCATATCGAGACCAAATTACAGGATTTGCCCGCCGATTTCAGCCCCCTTATTCATTGCTGGCGGGGCGGCCAGCGCTCGCGTGCCTTTGCCCATATATTAAGCGAGATAGGCTGGCGTTGTCACTTGCTGGAAGGCGGCTATAAGGCCTATCGCCGCGATATTCTGGATGGGCTAAAGGCCGATTTTTCCGGCCTGTCCCTTGTTATTATTGCCGGGCGTACCGGCTCTGCCAAGACAGATATTCTGGCAGAAATTAAAAAACAGGGCGGCCAGATAATCGATCTTGAAGCCCTTGCCCGTCATCGCGGCTCTTTGTTGGGGCGCTGGCCAGATAGCCCGCAACCCGGCCAGCGTTATTTTGAAAGCTGTCTGATTGATGCGGTGCGCACACTGGATAAATCGGCCCCTGTCTATGTGGAATCGGAAAGCTCGCGCATTGGTAATCTACAGCTGCCCACTGCCCTGTGGCGTGAAATGACAGCCAGCCCGATGGTGGTGATAGACACGCCGGTTGCGGCGCGCGCCCGATATTCGCTAGCGGGCTATGACCATTTGTTGCGCGAAAAAACCGATATGCTGAGGCTGATAAAGGGGATGCGCCACCGCCATGGCGGCGCGGTCACCGATAGCTGGCAAGCCATGTTTGATAAAGGCGACTGGCTGGCACTGGCACACGCCCTTTTGACAGACCATTATGACCCGGCCTATGACAGCTCTGTCTCGCGCCATAACCGCCCGGTCCTGGCCACCATAGACCAGCCGGATTGCACCCCGGTATGCGTGGCGGAAACAGCGCGGGCTATCCTGGCCCTGCCTGTCCGGCCAAAGGCGGGGTAAAAACCCGCTATTTTATGTAAAAAGGCGCTTGCATCTTGGCGTTGATACTGTATAAACCGACCAGAACTTTGAGCGCTGTTCCCCGGTAGCTCAGCGGTAGAGCAAGCGACTGTTAATCGCTTGGCCGGCGGTTCGAATCCGTCCCGGGGAGCCATTTCTTCCAAAACATATTCTACCATGCGCGGATTAGGCTTGCCTGCTATACCCTATGGCAAGCGCGGTTTTGGCACGCGGGGTTCGAATCCGTCCCGGATACATGACCTTTCGCTTTTCCAAATATTTTCATTCTCTAATAAAGCCAATCTCGCAAACGGCTAGTTTTAGGGTCAGAAAAATTTTTTAAGCGACTAGTTTTTATTTGTCTTTTGTAACAACTGGAATCACAAATGCTCCTGGATATTCTCGATGCATATCGTTATTGGCATCAATAATAGCGCCAATACCTCCTCCGAAAATAATATTACCAGCCATCGTTTGACCAACCTTGCTTATAATACTGCCATTTGTTTTTCTTCCATCATTGGTCGTGCAATCATAAACCAATGGGTCATCAGATCGTCTTACCAATACTGATGATGGTATTTGTGTCTTATAACTTTCGCGTTTATTCCGAAGATTACACTCGCCCGCACTGTTGTCACTGAATGATAAATTTATAGGTAAATGAGATTCATTAACAATAGTTGAACAACCAAATAAACTCATGGCACCTATCAATAGTAAAGCTGAACGCATAGATAACTCCAAATAAGAACAGGTTAACTTCCTTTAAAAAACTTTCAACCTTTATAAGTAAAAAGTTTATTTCAATAAACTATAGGATAAAAATTTTGTTCGCAATTATTTTAAACATAAAATTATCGATATTCTATTTTTTCGGCATGGTAGATAAGCCTAGAGTCATCTCCCATGCCCCCCATCCCGATTTTGCACAAAAGGTTAATGGCGTTAGGCTATGGGATCAGCACAAGAGCTGACCATCAAACACCAAACAGAGGGGGGAGAAGATGAAGATATCCGGTCGTTCCATTTATACCGTGCTGGTGGCTGTGCCTGTCCTGTGGGCTGTCAGCCAGCCTGCCTATGCCCTGCTCTGTACACGCTATAGCCTGGATCATTCCGGCTTTGTCGATATTGCGGCGGCGGCATCCTGGTATCCTGAATATCTGAATATTCCGGACAGGCATTTTGAGGTAATCGAGGGGCAAAAATCGGTGCGTTCCACCCGGCTTGTATCCTATCGTGCTGGCAATGACCGATTTGAAAGAGAGCTTGTGTATCAGCTATTGCCGTCTCGCAAATTGCTGGCCTCTTTGCGCCAGCTAGGCGGATTTCAACTGCCAGGGGATGCCCGCTATGACTGTGACAAAACCCCGGAACAGGTTTTACAGAGCTTTCAATAGCCTTTTATATTTATTCTGCGGCATCCAGAGAGGTAAACTGATCTTCATAGGCAAATAAAGAGACAGCACCGCCTGTATGTAAGAAGATAACGTCTCCGTCCTTTGTGATCTGGCCAGACCGAATGTGGCCTATTAACCCTGCCATACCCTTGCCGGAATATACCGGATCCAGCAGAATACCTTCATTTCGGGCTAACAGGTGGGTGGCCTCTACCATCGCGGCGGTGGGGATGCCGTATCCCTGGCCAACATAGCCATCATCAACAATCACCTTATCGCGCGATAAAGGCTTGTCGGTTAGCTGGGCAGCTGTTTTTACGGCCAATTTATAGACATTTTCAATTTGTACTGCCTCTGGCTGGCGCACAGAAATACCCAGAATAGGAATATCGCAGCCCAGCGCATGAAATCCGGCCACCATGCCAGCATGTGTGCCGGCACTGCCCGTCGATAATACCACCATTTTTGGGGACAGGCCGATATCGGCACATTGCTGTAATAATTCCCGGGCGCTGGAAACATAGCCCAGCGCGCCAATTTCATTAGAGCCGCCGCCGGGGATAAAATAGGCTTTTTTACCTTCAGCCCTTAGCCGTTCTGTCACCGCCATCGCTTCGCCATTCATATCCAGGCCAGGCGGGCGAAATTCAATTTTTGTATTAAACATATGGTCAAACAGGACATTGCCGGTTTGCTCATACGCCTGCCCCTTATCCGGGACGCGCCGTTCCAGCAAGGCATAACATTCCAGCCCCAGCTTACAGGCAGCGGCCGCTGTCTGGCGCACATGGTTAGATTGCACCGCCCCTTGCGTGACCACAATTTCTGCTGCTTTATCCAGCGCGTCGGCCATCAAAAACTCTAATTTTCGGGTTTTGTTCCCGCCCGTAGCCAGCCCGGTACAATCATCGCGCTTTATCCATAATCTGGGCCCGCCAAGCGCTGCGGTAAGGCGCGGCATTTCTTCCAGCGCGGTGGGCTGATGGCATAATGGAATGCGTTTAAATCTGGATAAAATATCGGTCATTATTTTCACCTGAACTGGAAAATGAATCCTTACAATTTTCTGTCTATCCAGCAATGAAATAGTGGGAAAAAGACCCGGATAGGCATATTTTTTTCATGTTTTTTTAGCGATACAGGGCTTCCAGCTGATCGTGATAAAGCGAAAGCAAAATATGACGCTTTACTTTAAGGGTTGGGGTCATTTGATTGTTTTCTATGGTAAAATCTTCTTCTGCGATAATGAATTTACGCACCCTCTCAAAGCTGGCAAGCTGGCTGTTTGCGCGCGCCACTGCCTGTTTAACCGCCGCCTCTCTTACATCGCTTGCCTGCTCTTTTATCGCTTCAGATGGCACAATGATGGCGGCCAGCCAGGGCTTTTTATCGCCTGTCACCATGATTTGTGCAATTTCCGGCTGGATAAGGAATTCTGCCTCTACCCGGCTGGGCGCGATATTGTCGCCGCCAGAATTAACAATCATATCCTTTTTCCGGCCTGTGATGGTGATAAAGCCATCTTCTGAAATCTCGGCAATATCACCTGTATGCAGCCAGCCATTTTTAAGGGCGGCTTTGGTGGCGTCCGGGTTTTGCCAATAGCCGTTCATGATACAGGCGCCTTTTGCCAGCAGCTCCCCCTCTTTGGAGAGTTTTACCTCTACCCCGCTTACCTTTGGGCCAACGCTTTCAATGCGGATATCGCCTGGCCGGTTCGCTGAAATCAGAGGCGAGGCTTCTGTCTGGCCATAGCCTTGCAGGATATTGACCCCCAGCCCTAAAAAGAAATAACCGATATCCGGGTTCAGGGCCGCCCCGCCAGAGACAAAATATTTCAGCCGGCCGCCAAACCGTTTGGCTACTTTTTTGCGCACAATTTTATCCAGCAGCCTATCAACCAATCGCTCCTTCAGGCTAAGGGGGTGTCCCTCCCATCTCTTGCGCCCGATGGCCACCGCCTTGTCAAAGGCTTTGGCCGATAGCCCGCCCTTTGCCGCCACCCCGCTGGTGATGCGATCATACAAGACTTCATACAAGCGCGGCACGGCTGTCATCAGGGTTGGCCGAACCTCTGCCAGATTAGCGGCAATTTTATCTGCCCCTTCGCAATAATAGACCTGTGCGCCAATTTGTACCGGTAAATGCAGGCCTGCGGTATGCTCATAGGCATGGGAAAGCGGCAGCAGGGACAAAAATATCGCCTCTTTTTCGGCTGCCCCTTCTGCCAGCAATTCGCGGGCGGCATCTATATTGGCCTGAATAGAGTTATGGCTGAGCATTACCCCTTTGGGCTGGCCACCTGTACCCGAGGTATAGATGATACAGCAAGTATCAGCACCGCCGCCCGATATGTCGATATCCTGGCCTGTTTCATTTGACTGCCACAGCGCATCAATGCGGTGAAGGCCAAAATCTGTCTGGCCAAAATCCGTCTGGCCAAAATCTGTCTGGCCATTTGAGCCGGGAATAAGACAGGCCGCTTTGACGCTGTCATAATTTTTTGCCACCTCCAGCAGGACAGAAGCAATCTTCCCTTCCGAGCAGAGGATAAAACGTGCCCCGGAATCGCCCAGCTGATAGGCATGATCGCGCGCTGTATGGGTGGTATAGGCTGGCACAACAATCCCGCCAGCGGCCATAATGGCCAGGTCACATATCGCCCAGCTGGAGCTGTTTTCAGCACATAACAGCACCCTGTCGCCGGATTCCAGCCCTATCTGGCGCAAATTTCGAGCAAGGGCGCATACCCGCATCGCTACCGTGTGATAGCTCAGCATTTGCCATTGTCCGTCGCGCTTGTCAAAAAAGAGCGGGGCATCTGCCTTTTCTTTGGCAATCGCCAGAAAACGGGCGGCAAGGTGCGTATTTGTCATTTTATCCCCTCATTTGAGATAAGCGATTTATAGCTCAGAAAGGCTGTCAGCACCAAATTAGAGAGCTGTTCATGTTGCTGTTTTTTAAAGATAGCCGCTGCGCTGGTCGGCATATGCGATGGGCTTTCCGGGCTTAGAGCGTGCAATAGCTGGCTAAGGCCGGGATTATGGCCAATAATAAAAACCGTATCAGTTGCCTTTTCTGTCTTTTCTATCTTTTCTATGGCTTGAAGCAATTTCCTGACAGGGGCATGATAAAGGCTTTCTTCATAGACAGGTTCGATATCCGGCCAATATTGCGCGCCGATTTCAAAGGTTTGACGGGTGCGCATGGCAGGAGAGCATAGACAGCTAATCCTGCCGGCCAAATAGGGCATAAGGGCAGCCGCAATGACAGGCAATTCGCGTTCGCCGCGCGGTGCCAGAGGGCGAGAGAAATCTGTTCCATCCCCAACAGACCAATCTGATTTTGCATGTCGAAGAAGAATAAGCTGCTGCATACGGCCTTTGTTGCTTTTATCCTGATAAAAAGTACCCTCATAGATCTTGCCGCAATCCAGATAAAAAACAAGACCCGGCGCGGTTTGACGCTGTTTTTTCTCTTTTGGTGAAAAGCTTTTTGGCAAAATATCTGGAAATCTGGACAGGCTGTGGGTATGGTCATCACACATTATGCCCTGCCCCCCGATAAAGGGGATGCAAAACAAACAGGCTCCGAGATAGTAAGAGATAATAAAAAATAATAAGAGATAATAAGAGATAAATAGATGACCAACCGCGATTTTTCCCAGCTTATTGGCAATACACCGCTTATTCGCCTGAACCGCCTTTCCGATTTAACGGGGTGCGAGATATTGGGAAAGGCTGAATTTATGAACCCGGGCGGGTCGGTCAAGGACAGGGCAGCAAAAGCCATTATCGAAGCCGCTGAAAAAAGCGGGGATTTAAAGCCGGGCGGAACAATTGTCGAGGGCACAGCTGGCAATACCGGCATTAGCCTTACCCTTGTCGGGCGCTCAAAAGGGTATCGCAGTGTGATTGTCATGCCAGAGACCCAAAGCCAGGAGAAAAAAGACGCGCTTCGCGTTTGCGGGGCAGATTTACGCCTTGTCCCGGCTGTTCCCTATCGCGACCCGAATAATTATGTCCGCTATTCCGAGCGGCTGGCAGAAGAGCTGCGGCAAACAGAAAAAGGCGGGGTTATCTGGGCCAATCAATTTGATAATACCGCGAACAAGCACGGGCATTACACCAGCACAGGGCCCGAGTTTTGGGAACAGACAGATGGGAAAATAGACGGCTTTATTTGCGCGGTTGGCTCAGGCGGTACGCTGGCTGGAACAGCTGATTTCCTGCGCGAAAAAAAGCCGGATATCAATATCGGTATCGCTGACCCGATGGGATCTGCCCTGTTTGAACATTATGCCAATGGCACGTTAAAGGCCGAAGGCGGCTCTGTTTCAGAAGGGATTGGTCAGGGACGCATCACTGGCAATCTGGAAGGGCTGGAAATCGATATGCCGTTTCAGATAACAGATGAAGAAGCCTTGCCTGTCTTATTTGATTTGCTGGATTTGGAAGGCCTGTTACTGGGCGGATCGAGCGCGATTAATGTGGCAGGTGCGGTAAAAATGGCAAAGGAAATGGGCCCTGGCCATACCATCTGCACAATCTTATGCGATAGTGGCCAGCGTTATCAGTCGAAAATCTGGAATCCCGATTTCCTGCGCTCAAAAAACCTGCCTGTTCCTTATTGGCTGGAAAATTAGAGGAAAAACCATGCAAACTACGATTGTTTCTGCTGACTGGCTGATAGCACAAGATAGCGCTGCGATTACCGTTTTGGATGCCAGCTATTTCCTGCCTACTATGGGACGCGATGGCCGCACTGAATTTGCCGAAGAACATATTATCGGCGCACAATTTTTTGATATTGATGCTATCAAGGATGAGGCCAATCCCCTGCCCCATATGATGCCGGATGCGGCTGTCTTTGAAGCGGCGATGCGCGATATTGGCGTTTGTTCGGATAAACAGATAGTTGTTTATGATAATTCTCCCTTTTTATCGGCGGCGCGTGCCTGGTGGATGCTGCGCTATTTTGGTCACAGGGCTGTGTGTGTTCTGGATGGCGGTATGGCAGCATGGAAAGCTGTAGGCGGACAGACAGAAAAAGGCGTTCCTGCCCCTGAGATAGGCGATTTTAGTGCCGCTGCCCCTTATGAAGCCGGGCTAATCTGTTTTGATGAATTGCGCCGCGATGTTGAAGATGGCGCGGCCGATCAAATCATTGATGCCAGAGCAAGCGAGCGCTTTAACGGCCTTGCCCCGGAGCCACGTGCCGGCTTGCGCTCTGGCCATATACCGGGCGCACTGAACCTGCCTATTGGCAGCCTGCTGGATAGCACAGGCAAACTAAAACCGGCAGAAGAGCTGCAGAAGCTGTTTGATGAAGCCGGGTTTGATATGGGTGTGCCAGGCGTGACAACCTGCGGCTCGGGGGTGACAGCTGCTGGCCTGACCCTTGCGCTGGCGATATTGGGCAAGACAGATATCCGCCTGTTTGACGGTTCCTGGTCTGAATGGGGCGCATCAGACGCCCCTATTGAATAGAGAATTACACCGCTATCCAGAGCTGCTTAATGATCGAGAATCTGGCTCAGGAACAGCTTTGTTCTGTCTGATTGCGGATTATTGAAAAAGGCTTCAGGCTCATTCTGTTCGACGATTTGGCCTTCATCCATAAAAATCACCCGGTTGGCAACTTTACGCGCAAAGCCCATCTCATGGGTGACACAGATCATGGACATACCATCTTCGGCCAGCTCTACCATCGTATCCAGAACTTCTTTAATCATTTCAGGATCAAGCGCAGAGGTCGGCTCATCAAACAGCATCAATTTAGGCTCCATACATAAAGAGCGGGCGATTGCCACACGCTGTTGCTGGCCGCCGGAAAGCTGGCCTGGATATTTAAGTGCCTGTTCCGGAATTTTCACGCGGGTAAGATATTCCATCGCGATTTCTTCGGCCTCTGCCTTTGGCATCTTGCGCACCCAGATAGGCGCAAGCGTACAATTTTCCAGAATGGTTAAATGCGGAAACAGGTTAAAATGCTGGAACACCATGCCGACATCGCGGCGGATTTCATCAATATTTTTCAGATCATTATTGATCTCGATCCCCTGAACATTAATCGTGCCATCCTGATGTTCTTCCAGACGGTTTAAACAGCGAATAAGGGTTGATTTACCAGAACCGGAAGGCCCGCAAATCACAATCCGCTCCCCTTTATGAACCGTTAGATTAATATCGCGCAAAACATGAAAGGTGCCATACCATTTATTGACATTTTCCATGCTGATCATGACTTCATCGCTGATCACAGTTTTTGTTTTTGCTTTACTTGCCATAACGGCCTCCGGCTTTATCCCCGATCAAGATTTAGTGCGAGCGAGATTTGCTGAGTTTATTTTCCATATAGATAGAATATCGTGACATGCCAAAACAGAACACGAAGAATAATAACGCGACATATACATAGACAGACAAGGCCTGAACATGGGAGGACCATGACGGGTCTGCAATGGTGGATTGGGCTGCCCCTAACAGATCAAAAATCCCGACAATCGATACCAGAGTGGTATCTTTAAACAGGCCAATAAAGGTATTTACAATGCCCGGAATAACATGGGTCAGGGCTTGCGGCAAAATAACCAGACGCATGGTCTGCCAGTATGATAGCCCCATCGCCTGTGCGCCCTCATACTGGCCTTTATCTATTGCTTGCAGACCGCCTCTTATCACTTCGGCCATATAGGCCGCCGAGAACAGCATCACCCCGATTAATGCCCGAAGCAAATTATCGAAATTCACCCCTTCCGGCATAAATAAGGGCAGCATGACAGATGCCATAAATAATACAGTAATCAGCGGAATACCGCGCCAGAATTCAATAAAGATGGTGGAAAGCAGACGAGCTACCGGCATTTCCGAGCGGCGCCCAAGTGCCAGTATAATGCCCAGCGGAAGCGAGGCCACAATCCCGGTAATGGCCACCACCAGCGTGATCAGCAAGCCGCCCCAGTCGCGCGTATCAATCGGCTCCAGCCCGAAATCGACCGCCGCAACACCGCGCACCGCATTAAAAATCAGAAATACCCATCCGGTAAACCCGATGAGTGTAGCAAATTCTGCAAAGGTTGGCCCAAGAAACCCGCGCTTGCCCAGGCGGCCAGCAGAAATAATTGCAAGGCCTATGACCAGCCAGATACCAATATTGGAAAATTCTGCATCGCTATTCCCGCCTGTCAGCAAAATAAAGGCCATCAGGGGATATAAGGTCAGCATGGCCGCGCCCACTTCGCGCCGATAGGGCAGTTTTTCTATCATCACCCAGACCATCCCGACCAGGCCCACCAGCCCGGTCAGATTAACGCGCCATAAATCTTCTGCCGGATAAGCGCCATAAAGCAGGAATTTTTGCTTGGCCACCACAAAAGGCCAGCACGCCCCATGCCAGCCAGATGGCAACACCCCGCCCTGATCCACTGTCCAGCACGCCTCTCTTTTAATCCCCTCGGGATCAGAAAAAACAGCCGAAAAAATGGTAAAATCAATCAGCGCATAAATTTGCGTGCCACCAAAATACAGAATAAGCACAGACAAGATAGCCATTAAGAGCGAGCGAATACCTGCCCCGATAGAGGTGTAATCGGCCATGCTTACAAAAATATTTTGCCAAAGCCAGCCTGTTATCCCTGCTTCGGTTGCCGGGGGCGGCAGAATAGGCGCATCTTCGCGGCGCACAAATTCATAATTTTTATCTCTAGCATTGGCCATTTCTAGCGCTCCACCAATTTAACGCGGGCATTAAACCAGTTCATAAATGCCGCTGTCAGCAAAGAGAAGGTCAAATAGACAATCATCATCATGCCGATCATCTCAATCTCCTTACCCACCTGATTAAGCGCGGTACCGGCAAAAATGGATACCAGCTCGGGATAGGCGATGGCCACCGCCAGAGAAGAGTTCTTTGTCAGATTAAGATATTGAGAGGTAAGCGGCGGAATAATCACCCGCAAGGCTTGCGGAATAATCACCAGACGCAAGGTCGTGCCAGGCCGGATACCCAGGGAATAGGAGGCTTCTGTCTGCCCTTTGGCAATCGCCAGAATACCTGCGCGTACAATCTCGGCAATAAAGGCAGCGGTATAAAGTGTCAAGGCCAGCCATACAGCGATAAATTCAGGGATAATGGCCATACCATTCCCTATTTGGAAACCGCGCCGCAATAATGGGCCTGTATCTTTAAAAACAGGGAAAGACCAGTCAATCGGCTGCCCCATCACGAAATAGACCAGAGCTGTTCCAAAAAAGATAATAGCCACCCCTGCCCAGAAGGCTGGAAAACGCTGACCCGTTTCATATTGACGTTTTTTCGCCCAGCTGCCAATCCAGAACGCTGCGATAACAAAGACAATAAAGGCAACACCCACAATCCCTGCCCCGTCCTGGGGAAGCGGTGCAGGCAAATAAAGCCCGGTAATATTGATGCCGGCGGCCCCTTCAAAAATCTCAATCTGGCCGCGCCGATTTGGCAGAGAGCGCAACACTGCAAAATACCAGAAAAATAGCTGAAGCAATAACGGGATATTGCGCAACACTTCGACATAAACGGTGGCAAAGCTGCGAATAACAAAGTTCTTTGATAAGCGCATAATCCCCATCGTAAAGCCAAGGATAGTTGCGCCAATAATGCCAAGTGCGGCCACTAAAAATGTATTAATAATACCGATTACATAGACATCCAGATAGGTTGATGAGCCGACATTATATTCCATCAGCCAGGTGCCAAGTGTGGCATTAATCTGAAAGCCGGATGTCTGGGTTAAAAAACCAAAGCCGAGCGTTTTGCCTTGCGCGGCCAGATTAACCAGGGTGTTACTGCCAAGCCACCATGCCCCAAAGACAAGCGCAAGGATAAGCAAAACCTGAAAAACAAGGCTTCGTGCCTGACGGTCATAAATAAGAGAAGAAGGTCGAGACATTGTGGAAAATATACTTTTCTATCAGTGTCTAAAAGAAAAAGGATGTATTAAAACGACGCCCGAGAAAACCTCAGGCGTCGCTCTAATAAAGGCTTTAGCGGATAGGTGCAGCGTATAAAATGCCGCCCTGGCTCCATAATGCGTTTACGCCACGATCCAGCTTCAGCGGGGTATTTGGCCCTACATTGCGGTCATAGCTTTCTGCATAGTTACCAACCTGTGAAATGATTTTATATGCCCAATCATTTGCCAGACCCAGCTCTTCGCCAAACTTGCCTTCTGTACCGATGAAACGGGCTTCAGCAGGTGTTTTGTCGTTATAGGTCAGCTTGTTGATGTTTGCAGATGTAATGCCCATTTCTTCGGCATTGATCATTGCGTTCAGTGACCAGCGAACAATGTTGAACCACTGATCGTCACCCTGGCGTACAACCGGGCCCAATGGCTCTTTAGAAATGATTTCTGGCAGAACCTTGTGGTCGTCCGGATTGGTCAGCTTTGTGCGCTGAGCGGCCAGACCTGAACGGTCTGTGGTGTATACATCACAACGCCCGGCATCATAAGCAGCTACAACTTCGTCAGCCTTTTCAAAAGCAACAAGGTTGAAAGACATACCATTTGCACGGAAATAGTCGGTAATGTTCAGCTCGGTAGTTGTACCGGTGTTTGTACAAATATTTGCACCATCCAGCTCAGTAGCTGAGTTTACACCAAGAGCGGTTGGTACCATCATGCCCTGACCGTCATAATAATTTACGCCAGCAAAGTTCAGACCCAGCTGTGTATCACGTGTCATAGTCCATGTGGTGTTACGTGACAGAATGTCAATTTCACCTGATGACAGAGCGGTAAAGCGCTGCTTGGCTGAAAGCGGGGTATATTTAACCGCGTTTGCATCGCCGAAAACAGCTGCTGCAACCGCGCGGCAGAGGTCCACATCGATACCTGCCCAGTTACCCTGATCATCCGGGTTTGAAAACCCTGGCAGACCCTGGCTAACACCACACTGGACAAAACCTTTTGCACGTACATCTTCCAATGTACCTGCTTGTGCTACAGATGCAGCTGCCAATGCAGCAACACCGGCAACGATAAGAGAAAGCTTTTTCATTTTTCCGTTCCCTGAATTGTGAAAATTGCAAAATTGGGCTGATATTTATTATTTGACCCAATGCGCGAAGAGATTAACATTATTCATAAATAAAATGAACTGGTTTATTCGTTTGTTTATTTCAGACATAAATCAGTATTTTTTAATAGAAATTCCTCGCGATAAAAAAATTCATCTATTTCAGACATATATGGAACGGAAAACCGGATGAAAAAAGATAACAAACATATAGATACACGCCTTGGGCATCTGGGTTTAGACCCGATGTCGAATTATGGTATACCGAATCCGCCCATTTATCGCACCTCGACCATCCTTTCCTCTTCTTTTGCCCAGCATCGCGGCGAGTTGCCCAAACCCTATACCTATGGGCGCAATGGCACGCCAACCTCTGCTGCCTTTGAAGGGGCTGTTGCCAATATTTATGGCGCGGAGAGTTGTATTTCCACGCCCTCTGGTCTGGCAGCGTTAACCACTGCCCTGCTGGCGTTCACCAAATCAGGCGATCATATGCTGTTTCCAGACCAGCTTTATGGCTCTACCCGTCGTTTTGTTGCGAATATGCTGCCCATGATGGGGGTGGAGCCTGAGTTTTATCCCGCCCGTATCGATGGGGATATATCGGGCTATATACGCCCCTCTACCAGCTTGATATTTGTTGAATCGCCTGGCTCTCTGACCTTTGAGCTACAGGATTTGCCTGCCATTGTGAAAGCGGCGCGCGGCCAGACCAAAACCGCCAACCCGATTACCATTATGGTGGATAATACCTGGGGGACAGCCCTTCATTATCCTGTATTACAGCTTGGCGGCGATGTGGTGGTAGAGGCCGCGACCAAATATATTTGCGGCCATTCCGATATCAGCCTTGGCATTGCCGCTGCTTCTGGTATGCATGGCAAGGCTTTGAAACAGACAGCTAAAAATCTGGGCATTTGTGCAGGGCCTGATGATCTTTATGCCGGGCTTCGCGGCTTGCGTACACTTCGGCTAAGGCTGGAGCAATCTGCGGCAAATGGCCTGTATCTTGCCGAGCGAATTGAAAAACACCCGCTGGTGGAAGCTGTTTTGCACCCTGCCCTGCCTTCCAGCGTGGATAATGCTATCTATACACGCGATTTTTCCGGCTCTTGCGGGCTGTTCGGCTTTGTGCTTCGCAAGGAGATGAGCCAGGAAAGGCTGGATAAAGCCATAGAGGATATGGAAATTTTTGCCATAGGCGATAGTTGGGGCGGCTATGAAAGCCTGGTCAAACAGGCCCATTACGAGATAACCGGCCGCAGCTTTGCTAAAACCCACCCGGAGGGCTATCTGGTGCGCCTGTATGCCGGTTTGGAACATGGTGAAGATTTATGGGCAGATATAGACGCGATGCTGGCCAGCCTTGGTACCAGCTAATACCCTATCCCGCCCTTTATTTTCCTGATTGGCTAATTTTCCTGATTGCTAATTTTTTAGGGCACTAATTTTGCGGGAAAATCTTGCCCGGATTCATGATACCTTTGGGGTCGATGGTGGATTTAATCATCATCATCACATCCACCGCATCACCATGCTCTTTGCGGATATAATTTTGCTTGCCCTGGCCAATGCCATGCTCGCCGGTACAGGTACCGCCCATTTCAATCGCCCGTTCCGATAAACGGCTGATAAACCCGTCAATGACCCGGCGGGTATCGGTATCGTCGGGGTCACACATAGGCATACAGTGGAAATTGCCATCCCCGACATGACCAACAATAGGCGATAAAATACCGCATTCTTCAATATCACGGTAGGTCGCCTCAACACATTCTGCCAGGCGCGATATCGGCACACACACATCTGTAGACACCCCAACCTTGCCAGGGGCATAGGCCAGAGAGGCATAATAGGCATCATGGCGGGCTTTCCACAGCTTTTTGCGAGCCGCCTCGTCACTTGTCCATTTAAATTCAAAATCTGTATATTCTTCGGCGATAGAGGCAAATAATTCTGCCTGCTCATTCACACTGGCCGCAGAGCCATGAAATTCCAGCAGCAATAACGGGGTTTCTGGCAATTCCAGGCCTGAATACTGGTTGCACGCACGCACCTGCATTTCATCCAGCAATTCAATTCGGGCAACAGGAATGCCATATTGTATGACGTTAATCACCGCATTACAGGCACTCTCAATAGACGGAAATGAACAGGTTCCGCCGGCTATAACTTCCGGTATCCCGTATAATTTCAACGTGATTTCGGTAATGATCCCGAGCGTGCCTTCCGAGCCAACCAGAAGCCGGGTTAAATCATAGCCAGCAGACGATTTTTTTGCCCGGCTGCCCGTGCGAATAATTTTACCATCTGGCAACACTGCTTCCAGTGCCAGAATATTATCTTTCATTGTGCCATAGCGCACTGCATTTGTCCCCGATGCCCGCGTCGCGGCCATCCCCCCAAGCGAGGCATTTGCCCCCGGATCAATCGGGAAAAACAACCCCGTATCGCGCAGATATTCATTGAGCGCCTCACGGGTAACGCCTGGCTGAATCACCGCATCCAAATCTTCATTATTAACTTCAAGTACCTTGTTTAAACTATTCATATCAATACAAACACCGCCATGAGGTGCATTGACATGACCTTCCAGGGAAGAGCCGATTCCAAAGGCAATAACCGGACAATCATTTTCATAACAAATCCGCACCGCCTCGGAGACTTCCTGGGTATTTTCAGGAAAGACAACCGCATCCGGCCATTGTTGGGGGATACGGGTGGTTGTATGGCAATGATGCGAGCGCACCGCCTCACTGGTGGAAAGTTGATCTCCGAATCTCTGTTTCAGAAGAGCGATTGCGTTATCGATTTTGCTTTTATCAAACATGAAAATCTGCCTGTCATAAATTACCAAAGCGGAACGAGCGGGTTAGTATAGAAAATTGAGGTCAAACGGCAAGCCTGAATATAAAGATCTGGCCGGGTTTTATTTATTTTTTCTCGGTGTGGCACGCATAAAGTCAAAATCCACCCCATCAGGGGCTTGCAAGACATGGCTGTGGAATAAATGGGCATAGCCACGCGGCGCATCGATAGTCTTCAGCGGCATTTCTTTTTTACGTGCGGCCAATTCAGCCTCGGACAGGCGCACTTCCAGCCGCCTTTCTGCTACATTTAGCGAGATAATATCGCCTGTCTTTACATAGGCCAGCGCCCCGCCTATCGCCGCTTCGGGGGCAACATGCAAAATGATTGTACCGGCGGCCGTACCGCTCATCCTGCCATCTGAAATACGCACCATATCCTTTACCCCCTGCCTGGCCAGTTTGCGCGGTATGGGAATAAGCCCTGCCTCTGGCATACCGGGTGCGCCTTTTGGCCCGATATTACGCAAGACCAGAATATCCTCTGCTGTTACATCCAGATCCGGGCTATCAATGCGCTTGGCCAAATCAGCCATATCTTCAAAAACAACCGCCCGCCCTGCATGGGTCAGCAAGGACGGGCTGGCCGCCGCAGCCTTGATAATCGCCCCATCCGGTGCCAGATTACCATACAGCACGGCCAAACCGCCTTCGGCAAATAACGGGCTATCTGTGGTGCGAACAACCTCCTGTGGCCAGTTTGTGCTATAGCGCGTTAATTCCTCGCCCAGGGTTTTGCCAGATACAGTGATGGCCTCCCTATCAATTAAATCGCCCAGGGCTTCGAGAATACGCACCAGCCCGCCTGCATTATGCAAATCTTCCATATAGCCTGTGCCGGACGGTTTCAGATCGACAATCACCGGCACGCCCCGTGCCATTTTATCCAGCCTGTCCAGCGATACATCATGGCCTGAGCGCCCTGCCATCGCAGCCAGATGGATAATCGCATTGGTAGAGCCGCCAACGGCCAGCAATACGCGAATTGCATTATCAAAGGCTGCCTGAGATAGAAACTCGGAAGGTTTTACCCCTCTTTTAGCAATATCTGCTGCCAGAACCCCTGTTTCTTCGGCAATTCTGCGCCTGTCAGCTGACACAGCCGGCGCTGTTGCCCCGTTAAGCGGCATCAACCCCATTGCGCCTGCCAGCAGTGCCATTGTACTGGCAGTGCCCATCACCCCGCACGTACCAATAGAGGGCACAAGCGCGTTATTGGCATCTGCTATTGCCTCCTCATCCAGATTGCCCGCGCGATATTCTGCCCATAAGCGGCGACAATCGGTACAGGCCCCTACCCTCTGGCCGCGGAAACTGCCGGTACGCATGGGCCCGGCTACCAGCTGGACAAAAGGAATATCAGCACTTAATGCGCCCATAATCTGGGCTGGTACGGTTTTATCACACCCGCCAATTAACACCACACTATCCAGAGGCAGTGCGCGCAGCATCTCTTCTGTATCCATGGCCATCAAATTGCGCAGATACATAGAGGTGGGAAAAGAAAAGGATTCATGCAGGCTGATGGTCGGAAAGGCCATGGGCAACGCCCCGGAGGCCTCAACCCCGGCTTTTACCCGCTCGATCAATTCCTCGGCATTGCCATGACAGGGATTAAAATCGCTGCCTGTATTGATAATGCCAACAACCGGGCGGCTGAGAGCTTCATCTCCATAGCCTGCGCCCTTGATAAAACTTTTCCGCAAAAACAGGGCAAATTCATCATCGCCATATTTTGTTAACCCTTTTTGCATACCAACAATGCGATCTTTATCCTTTGATGACGTCACAGAGCCTAACCCTTTTTTAAAGTGATTTTTTGCCAGAATGGGCAAATCAGAACAATTAACATGATTTATCCTAGCGGTTTGGGATTATTTCTCAAGCGCTCTGTTCGCTAAATAAACAGGTATCAATCCGGCACAGACAATCAGCAAGGCAGGCAGCGCGGCGGCCTCCAGCATTTCATCTTTGGCAAATTGATAGGTATAGGTGGCAAAGGTTTCAAAGGAGAATGGCCGTAACAGCAAGGTCATTGGCAATTCTTTCATCACATCCACAAATACCAGCAAACTGCCAGCGATAATGGAATTACGAAGCAGGGGCAGAATAACCGTGCGGATAATTGCCCCGAAGCGATAGCCCATTATGCGCCCCGATTCCATCATATGCGGCGGCATCCTGCGAATACCGGAAATAATTGAACCATAGCCGACCGCATGAAAACGCACCAATAGACCAAACAGCAACACCGCAAAACCGCCTGCCATCACCGGGGCAGAAAACAGATGAAGGGCTGCCCTGTCGATATAGCCTGCTATCGCCAACACCCCTATGGCCAGAATGGTACCGGGAAAAGCATAACCGGCCGCCGCTGCCCCGGCCAGTAATTGGCCAGCCCGTGAAGAGCGGTAATGGCCCAGCAAAGCCGCCGCCAAGGCAATGATAATCACCAAAAAAGCCGCGCTTAGAGCCAATCCAAAAGAGTGCTGTAATAGCGGCCAGATATCGGAAGGGACATGAACGCCGCCACTGCTGACAACAAATTCCAGCAATATCACTACCGGTAAAATAAATCCGATAAAGACAGGAAAAGCGCAAATCATCACGCATAAAAACTGATAGCTGGCTGGCAAATCAATGCGCGGTACCCCTGTCCGGCCAACCCCACTATTCTGAAAGGAACGGCGCGATCGGGCAAACAGCTCCATCATCAGTAACAGGCCGATAAGAATGAAGGCACATAGGGCGATTTGGGCAGCAGCAGGCTTGCTATTCATCCCTATCCAGACATTAAAAATACCAAGCGTCAGGGTTTCGAGGGCAAAATATTCCACTGTGCCAAAATCCGAAACCACCTCCATCAACACCAGCGATAATCCGGCAATAATCGCGGGTCGTGCCAGCGGCAGACCAACCTGCCAGAACAGATTTTGACCGGAAATTCTGGCAATTTCAAAAAGATTGGTAGAGGTCTGGCGAAATGCAGTACGCGCCAGCAAATAGATATAAGGATAGAGAACACTGGCCATAATCAGCATCGCCCCGCCAAAAGACCGAATTTCCGGAAACCAGTAATCGCGTGCCGTCTGCCAGCCAAAAAGCGCGCGCAAATAGCCCTGGACAGGGCCTGCATATTCAAAAAAATCAGTATAGCTATAAGCAATAATATAGGCTGGCATGGCCGCTGGCAGCACCAACAGCCATTCAAACCAGCTGCGCCCGGCAAAATGATAGCGGCTGACCAGCCAGGCCGTTGAAACCCCGAATATCACGGCCAGGCTGCCAACCCCGCCCATCAATAACAGCGTGTTTTGGATATATCTGCCCAGAACCGTTTGCAGCAAATGCGGCATTAAATCATCGCTCGGCCCGGTGGCCACAACGGCAATCGCTATCACAGGGGCAAGCAGGAATAACGAGAGGATGAATAAAAGCGGATGTATCGCCAATGCCTGGCGCAGATACCGCAAAATCTTTTGTTTTGCTAGGCCTGTTTTATGTCCGGGCTGAGCCGTCATTTATCTGTTTTACCCCGAATAAGCGATAGGATTACCTCTCGCATTGCACCTTGAAAAGTGGATGATAAAAAACACCCATCTGATTAAACAGAAAATCAGAATATGTAAACAATAATCATTCGCAACTAGCTGGCAAGCCCCTGCCATGCCCCCTATCAAAAACAGACAAACAAAAAAAATTTTCCACCCAACTGATTTTTATGGCAGGTTGTACAAAACCACTAAAAAGGGGGGAATTTGGCGATGGGGCTACAGGGCCATATCAATGAAATTTTAATTGCCGGGGTGATATCCTGTCTGGTGATGGATACGTTCCAGCGGTTGCTGTTTATCACCCGTCAAATTCCGCCTTCCAATTGGGGGATGGTTGGCCGCTGGACGGCTTATCTGTTTATGCGCGGCAAGTTAATCAATACAGAAATAGATAATCTGCCAGCCATATCCGGTGAAACATCGCTTGGCTGGCTGGTACATTATCTGGTGGGGATTGGCTATGCGGTGGTGTATTTTGGCCTGCGCGACATAGGCTGGCTGGATAACAGCTTTTATAGCGGCGCAATTTTTGGCATTGCCTCGGTAATTGTGCCGTGGTTTTTCTTTTTGCCAGCCATGGGCAAAGGGATGCTGGCCCGCCTGACAGATAACCCCAGATTTGTCTGTTTTCTGGGACTTATCAATCATCTTGTTTTTGGTCTTGGTATGGCATTTGGCTTTCAGCTTGCGGTGCAGATGGCCGCAAATTAGCCTGCCTCCTATAAACCTTTCAACAGATCAAACAAACGGGTTTTGATAAGCTCCAATTGCAGGCGAAGCTGTTTGTTTTCTGCACGCAATGCCTCTAATTCGCCCAGATGCGGACGGCTATCGCCTGGCGGGTGCATCCCCCTAACGCCTAAATCTGCCTTGCATTGATTATACTGGCTGATGGCACTGGCATCATTGCCTTGCAGCTGGCATTGATGGGCAAGGCTTGTCCGGGCAAGCCCAACCATGGATACTATGCCGATTATTAATAACGCCCCGGTTATAAATAACGCCCTGGTTATTAATAACGCCCTGGACAAAACAGATACATATCGCACAGACATAACAAAAAAAATCCCCATCATTCTGATATGCGCACAGCCTAGCATGACAGGGGAAATCTGGCTATATCCAGCCCGTTTTTCGCGCCAATATGCCCTAAATTGTCTGCAATATTTGGGAAAAGAGCGCGGAAGCGGCTTTTTTCTGCGCGGCTTTGGTGATTTCTGCACGTTCTGCCATCACAGCTGCGGATTTTTCGACATGGTCGATAGCCGGTTTAAAGGCAGGATCGCCATAGAACATCGCATCTGGCGTACCAGATTTAGTCAGCATATCAATAGTTTCCCTCACCCCTTTGGCGGTGTCTGCCAGCGCGCTGCGTTGTACTTCCAATTGATGAGCCGCCCTATCCAGATTGGCAAGGGCTTGCTCTTTGCCAGACGGGGTCGATGGCATAGCTTTTTTAAATGTGCCATCCATCACGGAACCTGATTCAGTTCCGGAAAATTTCTGTACCTCGCCCCACAGCTTGTTCATCCGGGTTTCGGTTTTTTGCCGTTCTGCCTCGCGAATATCAGGCAAGGTCATTTTGCGTGCCATGGAACGGATTTGATGAACCAGATTTAATAGCTCGCCCGTTTGCTCTTCGGTTTCCTGAATAAGCGAGCTTGCCCGCGAGGCATATTGTATCGCCATATGCAGAGATTTCATCTCTGCTTCCAGGGACATCACCGCATCTGATACATAGACCTGCCCTGCCTGGCTGCGGCTCTGCATATGCGCAGATAACCGCTCTGGCAACCGCATAAGCTGGGCATTCGGGCGCGTAATAGCATCCTTTTGCACAGGCGGCACAGCTGGTATATCAGCGTGTATGGGCGGTGTTTTCATCGGTTTTTCTTTATCCATTTGCAAAATTAATTTTCTGCAAAGCGCATAACGACCGGAAACAGTCCAGTTTTAGAAAAAAAATGTAAAAAACATCAATTATTTTATAACATACTGCTTTTATTTGATTTTTTAATCACTCATTTTGCGTAAAAACCGGTTCAGCCCGCTTCCAGAAACCGGGCAACACGCAGCGCCAGATAGCCGCCTATCAGCTGGGCTAGAATGAAAAAACCTGTATCCCCGTAATAAATCCCGGAAAAACTGTTGGTAAGGGTGCGGGCGATTGTCACCGCAGGGTTTGCAAAGCTGGTAGAGGCGGTAAACCAGTAAGCGGCTGTGATATATAATCCGACCAGCATGGCTACGGCCTCCGGGCGATAGCGCACCCCCAGCAAGATGGTCAATACCAGTCCAAAGCTGGCAACTATTTCGGAGAAATATTGAAAAGGCCCGGAACGTAAATTTTCAGAAAGCTGAAAAACCGGCACTTCAAACATGATATGTGCCAGAAAAGCACCACAGATGCCGCCTGAAATTTGTGATATAATATAGGGGGTTATATCTTGTTTGTTCAGATCCCCTTTTAACATCAAAACCCAGCTGACAACCGGGTTGAAATGCGCCCCTGATATCTGGCTGAACAGGGTGATAAGGACATATAAAATTGCCCCTGTCGCTATGGTGTTGCCCAGCAATGCCAGCCCGTCATTTCCGGCCGAGAGCCTGTCTGCCATAATGCCGGAACCCACCACGGTTGCAACCAGCCATAAAGTCCCTAAAAATTCTGCTGCCAGCTTTTGCCGCATTGCCCCTCTTCCTCCTGCTTTATTCTTCTTATAAATGACCAGAAAAGATAGAGGGGATTTATGTCAATTTCGTTACAGTTTTTAAATAGAGACAGACCAGAAAAGCCTACCAGCCTGTAATATTGATAATGCGCTGGGCAGCCGGGCTCAGACGAGCGATTTCCTCCAGTGCCAGCTCATCCATCTTAAACTCCCCCCAGGAAGCGATTTCTGCCCCTGGCCGGGTAGAGGGATTAACCGGATATTCAAAATTTATCTCGGTATAGAGGCGTTGCGCTTGTGCGGTGGTAAGCCATTCCAGAAATTCTATGGCAGCTTTTCTGTTTTTCGAGGTTTTTAATATCCCGCCAGCAGAGATATTTACATGCTGGCCGCGCCCCTGCTGGTTAAAAAAGACCAGCTCGATACTATCTGCCCATTTACGTTGTTCAGCTTCTGTCTTATGAAATTTCATCTGCCCGTAATAATAGGTATTCATCAGCGCAATATCACATTCGCCGGCAAATATTGCCTTGGCCTGGGCTCTGTCATTGCCTTGCGGGCGGCGGGCCAGATTTGCCACCAGCCCTTCTGTCCATTTGGTTGCTGCTTCCTGGCCATGATGGGCTATCAGCGAGGCCAGCAAGGCACGGTTATAGACATGGCTGCCAGGACGGCTGCATACCCGCCCCTGCCATTGCGGTTCTGCCAGCTGTTCAATTTCGGTAATCTCGCCTTTTTTTACCCGTGTCTTTGATACCGCTAAAATCCGCGCCCGCAAGGATAAAGCCGTCCAGCTATTATCGGCAGCCCGCAGGTTGGCAGGTACATTCCGGGCGATAACAGATGAGCTAACAGGGGCAAGAAGGCCGGTGTCAGCCAGCTCTTTTACCCGGCTAATATCGGTAGTGATGACGATATCGGCCTGGGCGCTTGTCCCTTCTGCCTGCAATCTGGCAACCAGCCCCTTGGGCGCATAGACTGTTTGAAATTCCACGCCCGTTGCTTTGGTATA
>Ga0209654_1000626_pt1 | contig 33040 bp, 32 predicted proteins | sample SaaInl1SG_22_DNA_FD_184646 | JGI IMG/M metagenome (GOLD analysis project Ga0209654, IMG submission 184646) | Marine microbial communities from expanding oxygen minimum zones in the Saanich Inlet - ESP_161SG_22_DNA (SPAdes) (version 2) | ecosystem: Environmental > Aquatic > Marine > Intertidal... | reverse complement strand
TGTTGAATACCGAAAATTTGGCTGTATACCTCATATTTACATTAGTGATTATTATTGCACTTTTTAATGTTATTGGCGCCATAATCATGATGATTTTGGACCGTAAAAAATCATTGAACACTCTTTTTAACCTTGGTGCAGAACCAAGAATGATAAAATCTATATTTTTTCTACAAGGTACGCTTATGACTATTTTGAGTGGTGTCGCAGGAATAATTATAGGACTAATAGTTGTTTATACTCAAATACAGTTAGAGTGGATTATGCTAACACCTGATTTTCCTTATCCTGTAAGGTTAGAATTCATAAACATTGTTGTAGTTATTATAACAATTTTTGGTCTAGGAATCATAGCTTCAAAAATGGCGTCTCAGCGTATCACAAATGATTTGATAAAAACAGTTTAAATATTAAGCAAACTGATGATCGCCAAATTTTTCTAAAGCTTCATCAAAAGCAGCAAATACGTCTTTAGAATCGTCGCTAGTTACCATCTTCATTCGGTACGGTTTAAAATCAGGAATACCCTTAAAGTAGTTGGTGTAATGGCGCCTAGTTTCAAAAACACCTAAAATTTCACCCTTCCAATCTATAGCCATTTGTAAATGGCGTCGTGCCGCCTCAACACGCTCCCGCATAGTAATTGGTCGGTAATGCTTACCCGTTTTAAAGAAATGTTTTACTTGTTTAAAAAACCAGGGATTTCCTATAGTGGCACGACCAATCATGGCGCCGTCTAGTCCGTATTCATCTCTCATTTTTACCGCCATCTCTGGAGTATTTACATCACCATTTCCAAATACAGGAATGTGCATCCGCGGATTATTTTTCACTTCGGCAATGGGTTTCCAGTCTGCATTTCCTTTATACATTTGAGCGCGAGTACGACCATGAATTGCAATTGCTTTACAACCCACATCTTGTAATCGCTCTGCCACCTCAACAATTTTTATAGAATCGTGATCCCATCCCAAACGTGTCTTAACTGTCACAGGTAAACGGGTGCGTTTTACCATCTCGGCAGTGAGCTGCTCCATTAAACAGATATCTTTTAAAATACCAGCCCCAGCTCCCTTACTAACTACTTTTTTTACAGGACAACCAAAATTAATATCTATAATATCTGGGTTAGATTTCTCGACAATATCAATGGTTTGCAACATACTTTCCATGTTGGCACCAAATATTTGAATGCCAACAGGACGTTCTTTCTCGTAAATATCGAGTTTCATAACACTTTTAGCAGCATTACGAATTAAGCCTTCACTACTCACAAATTCAGTATAGACTACATCAGCACCCTGTTCCTTGCATAATGCACGAAACGGTGGGTCACTCACATCTTCCATTGGAGCCAAAAGCAATGGAAATTCACCTAATTCTATGTCGCCTATTTTTACCAAACTCAAAAATTTTGTTGCAAAATTAGGGCTTTTTGGATAATTAGAAAGGAAAGATATATTTTAGACGAATGAAATCCATTTTATATATTATTGTTATTAGTGCTTGTTTCAATTTTGTTACAGCTCAAAATCAGGAATTGAAATCGTTTAAGCGCGATGGCTATAAGTTGGAGTATCCTAAGTCTTGGAAAAAAGTAAACTTTTATGGTTATACTTTATTTGTTCCAAGAGATATACATAAACTAAATAAAAGAGGTGTTCAAGTACGTATTTTTCCAAACTATCTAAGGTCAACAAACAAAGGTAAAAGCATCAAAGACCTTTTATTAGAACATGCACAAACTACATTTCCGCATGAGATTAACAAAACATATGTCATTTCAATTTTAGACAGTAATAAATTTCAATACAAAATTGAATATGAGTATAATGTAGATTTTTATGAAGAAATTCACAAAAAGGTTGAATACATAAGATTAGAAAAATCTAGTTTAAAATATTACAGTTATTCTGCAAAAAAACAGTTATTCAACCAGTACTTTGATGAAGCGAAACAAATTATCTATTCAGTTGAGAAACGTTAGATTTTAAAACCCAAATTCCGTAACATCCTAAAAACAATTCTAAAAAAGCGCCTGTAATGTAACCTTAAGTTGGCATGCCGTCATATACCATGCTCACAGCGCGACCAAAGGTCAAGCCGAGCATAAAAACGATATTGGTAATTAATGCAGTTTTGAGATAGTTATCTTTTAAAATGCCTAAAACCCAAACCATAGAAAAGCCTATATACAATCCCATTATGGCTTTGTAAAAGTTATGCTCGTCCATGGTTTTTGGATATAATTCAAACTCAATATCAGGAAAAAACCCATAAACAATAGCAACAGGAAAGACAACCAATACAGAAACCACTAAGTGAATTTTACAGACGATTTGTGGTTTGGAAGGCAACATAGAGATTAAAACTGCACTTCTGTTTTAATCATTTCCTTTCCTCGTTTTACAATAATACGAGCTTTGTTTCCTTTTTCAAAGACAGATAAAGCCCGCATATAACTCATCATATCTGTTACTGCACTATCACCGAGTTTTATAACAACATCTCCTTTTTGTAAACCTGCCGAATATGCTGGTGTATCTTCGCGAGTACCGTCGATACGCATGCCTTTACCATCAAACAAATAATCTGGCACAACGCCTAAACCCACTTTAAAACGCGGTGTTTCTTCACTTTCATTTTTGGTTTTTCTAAAGGCTAATTTTCCGTTGTCATTTAAGTCACTAATGATTTCAAAAATATAATCCGAAATCAGATGCATACCAGCGTAATTTAATTTTTCTGAATCATCAGAGGGTTTGTGATAGTCTTCGTGTTGACCCGTAAAAAAATGAAGCACAGGCACATCTATTAAGTAAAAAGAGGTGTGGTCACTAGGGCCAACACCACTTTCGTTTTGAACTAATTTAAATTTGTCATTATTAGATTTAAGTGTTTGTTTAAACATTGGAGAGGTTCCAACGCCATAAACAGCTAATGTACTATCTGCTTTCATACGCCCAACCATGTCCATGTTTATCATATAATTAATGGATTTTGCGTCAATTGTAGGGTTTTTTGAAAAGTAATTAGAACCCAGTAGCCCCATTTCTTCTCCAGAAAACGCCATAAACAAATAGTTGTTGTTGTCTTTTATTTCTGCCCGCCTGTTTTTAATTTGTAAACGATGTGCTAAATGTAGCAATACTGCAACACCACTAGCGTTGTCGTCGGCTCCGTTGTGAATAGCCTTGTTTTTTTCGCGATATAAAGACCCTTCGCCACCAAAGCCTAAATGGTCGTAATGTGCTCCAATGACTATTGTTTTTTCTGCATTATTGTCAATATAACCTATAACATTTCTTCCAGTAATTGTACTATCGGCGTTTGTTGTAAACTCGACCTCCTTATGTGGATCCGTTTTAGGTTTAAATGTAAAGGATTGGATATAATTGTCAGTACCTTTTTGGGTAAGGCCTAATTCAGTAAATCGATTAACCAGATAACCAGCGGCTTTTTTCTCTCCATCAGTTCCTGTTTGCCTTCCCTGAAGCTGATCATTGGCTAAGTATGAAACATCTTCTTTTAGCTTGTTCTCAACATTTTGAGGTTCATCTTTACAAGATAAAAATCCTGCTAAAACAAGTAAAAACATCATTTTTTTCATGGCTAAGTATTATTTTTGCACAAATTTAGGGATTAAAAAGCACTTAAAGCAACACATAAATATGAATAGATTTTTAGCGTTATCATTAATTTTAACTGTTTCATTGTGGTCATGTAAAAATGATATTAAAACAACAGAAACTTCTGACACAAAAGACGAAACAAATACAACACCTTCAAACAATGCGTTGATTTATCCTGAAGAGACACACTTCAAATCTATTAGACAGGTTACTTTTGGAGGCGATAATGCTGAAGCCTATTGGAGCTTTAATGATAAGCAATTGGTGTTTCAATCTAATAATGCTGCATGGAATGTAGGTTGTGACCAAATGTTTTTAATGAATACAGACGAAACATTTAAAGACAAAGTACCACCAATGATTAGTACCGGAAAAGGTCGCACAACATGTGCCTATTTTCTACCAGACAATAAGCATATTATTTACGCATCAACACATTTAGAACAAGACGAATGTCCTGATACACCATTGCGTAAAAACGGAAAATACATTTGGCCAATTTATGATAGTTATGACATTTTTGTAGCAGATTTAGAAGGTAATATTGTAAAGCAATTAACCAATGAGATAGGATATGATGCAGAGCCAACGGTTTCTCCAAAAGGAGATAAAATTGTGTTTACATCAACAAGAAGTGGTGATTTAGAATTGTACACCATGAATATTGACGGTACAGATGTAAAGCAAATTACAAACGAATTAGGTTATGATGGAGGTGCATTCTTTTCTCCAGACGGAAGTCAATTAATCTTCAGGTCTTCACGACCAAAAACAGAAAAAGAAATTAAAGAATACAAAGCGTTATTAGCAGAAGGTTTGGTAGAGCCAACCGAAATGGAATTGTATATCTGTAATGCCGATGGTAGTAATTTAAGACAACTCACAGATTTAGGAAACGCCAATTGGAGCCCATTCTTTTTGCCAAGTGGCGATAAGGTGTTGTTCTCATCAAATTTTGAAGCTGAAAGAGGATTTCCTTTTAATCTATATATGATTGATACAGATGGCAAAAACTTAAAACGTATTACCCATGGTGAAACGTTTGACGCTTTTCCTGTTTTTTCTAATGACGGAAAGTATTTAGCATTTTCATCTAACCGCAATAATGGTGGTGGAAGAGACACCAATTTATTTATTGCAGAGTGGCAAGATTAGATAATTTCTAGTTTTCACTTTCTTTTAATCTATCGCGTTCTTCAAGCTCTGTGGCTCTTTCGTTTGTATTCAGTTTAGTGTTTCCAAATTTATAGCGGAAGCCTAGTTTTATAAAGCGATTGTCTAGATTAACAAATCTCCGACTAGATTGGTTTAAATAACGAATATTAGCATCCTCATCTTGTAGATTAAAAATATCATTTATAGATAATGACAATACGCCCTGTTTTTTAAATATACTTTTAGCAACAGTTAATTCAGAATATAGCCTGTCTTCAACAACAATTAAAGCAATTTGGTTTTTACCAACCCATGTTAAGGTTAAGTTTATATTTAAACTATTGTCTTCCAAAAAAGAAAAATTATTAGAGAGTTCGCTATAGTTTGACCATTGGTCTAATTTAATTTTTTCTGAACCAAATCCATTTTCCTCAGAAATATTATAAAAAGAAGTTACAAAATATAGGTTCCAATTATCAGTTGGGTAATAATCGAACGCAAAATCAAATCCAAAATCTACTGTTTTGTCTAAATTAACAGGTGTGTACGACAAAATATTTGTAGCATTGTTTTGCCTTGGAATTTCATTAATAGCGCCATCATAATTCATATAATAAGCCTCAATAGTAAAGTGCTCAAAAAAGTTTGTTCCTATAACAAAATGGTCTAAAAATGTGGGTTGTAGCGTAGGGTTCCCTTCTAAAGTAGTGTTTTCATTTAAAAAGAAAACAAAAGGGTTTAGATTGGTGTAGTTTGGTCTTGTTATGCTTCGTTTGTAGTTTCCGTATAAGCTGAAGTTGTCTGATATATTATGAGAAATACTAGCATTAGGGAACCATTCAAAATAGTCTTGCGTATTGGTTTGGTTCAGCGTTGGCGAAAATCCCTCTACATCAGTTTGTTCTGCTCTTAAACCCAAAGTTAAGTCCCATTTTTCCCAAGACTTGCTGTAGTTTGCATAAGCCGCTAATATGGTTTCATCGTAATCAAAAGCATTACTATTAGCAAGGTTTATCACCTCTTGTGCATTTATAATATCTAGACGTGTTAGGTTACTTTCGGTATTTATATTAGATATTTTGCCGCCCGCCGAAAAAGAGGAAGATTCGCTAATCGGCAAACTATAATCAACTTTTGCTGTATAAATTTCTGTATCTTGATTTGCGAGCGTATTAAACTCGGAATCTTGGCTGTTATCAATTTGAAAATCTTGAACCACGTTCTGGCTCCTATTGTAATTGTAAACAGTATAATGGGCATTAAACGCCAAACTGCTGCTATTATTAAATTCAGTTCTAAGGTTTAAGTCAGAACCAATGTTATATTTATCATCTCGCGATAGGTTGTCTGCCGTAAAGCTTTCTATAAAGTTTGAATTTACATCATTTATAACCGTATTATTCGCAATAGCATATTTAAAATAAGGTGTAAATAACACAGAAGAAGTTAAGCTTAGTGTGGTTTTTTCACTTAAGAAATAATCAAAATTAAAGTTGGCATTATGTGTTTCTGACCAAGTATTTCTATTTGTGTTTGCATTCCATATTTGGTCAATAGTTTCATTACTGTCAAAAAAATTTATACCACTATCTTCATTTCTATTAATTTTCTGATTGGTATAACTGTAGTTAAGATTCAAATTAATTTTATTGTTTTTAAAATAATGATTAGTTGCTACATTATATCTTGGAAAAACACCTTGTGTGTAGTTTGTCGATGCACTACCACGATAGCCAGTCACAAGATTTTTACTCATAATTATATTAACCACGGAGCCGCTATCTGCATCATAACTTGCAGGCGGATTTGTTATAACCTCTACTGATTTTATACTATTAGCGGGTGCGCTTTCTAAAAGTTGAATCAACTCATCAGAAGTTAATTGCACACGGCGGTTATTAATAAAAACCGTAGCAGGCGAACTTTTAATATTAATGCTACCGTCAGAAACAATAATACCTGGCGTGTTTTTTAACACCTGTAGTGTTGTCCCTTCGGTTAAGGCTGTGTTTTCTATATTAAAGGTTAGGCGGTCAGGTTTTCTTGTAATCGTTGGTCGCTTTGCAGTGACGGTCACTTCACCAAGAAGTTCTGAGTCTTCAACAAGAATTATGACAGCCACTTCTGTATTTTCAATGATATTTAGAGGAATTTCAATCGTTTTAAAACCAATAAAACTAGCTTTAAGTAGGTATTCACCTTTTGCTATAGCATTAAGCTCATAAACACCATTATCATCTGTGCTTGTACCTTTTATAAAGGCATCGTCTGCTTTAGAGTGGAGCGTAACATTTGCATAAGATATGGCTTGCTGTTAGGCATCTAAAACCTTGCCCGTTATGCTGAATTCTTGTGAAAACGAAACAAGGCTTAGAAAAATGAGTATAGTAGAATATAGGGCTTTCAAGGTTGAATAGATTTTGTATAGGACGCAATATATAAATTGTTTTTTATATCAAATTACGGGAAAGCCACACTTTTTATATAACATCTTATGATTTTTCATACACTAAAGGCAAGCAAAACAATTATATTTGCAAATTAAAATTGCTTAAGAAAGATTACATGAAGCATATTAGGAATTTTTGCATCATTGCACATATTGATCATGGTAAGAGTACACTGGCTGACAGATTATTAGACCATACAGGCTCTGTAACAGCTCGTGAAAAGCAAGATCAGTTATTAGACAATATGGATTTGGAGCGTGAAAGAGGAATTACTATTAAGTCCCATGCTATCCAAATGGATTACGAGTACGAGGGAGAAAAATATGTTTTAAACCTCATCGATACGCCTGGTCACGTTGATTTTTCCTATGAGGTATCTCGGTCAATTGCGGCCTGTGAAGGAGCCCTGCTTATCGTTGATGCAGCACAAAGTATTCAAGCACAGACCATCTCTAATTTATATTTAGCACTTGAGAATGATCTAGAAATTATTCCTGTTTTAAACAAAGTAGATTTACCAAGCGCAAATCCAGAGGAGGTTACCGATGATATTGTAGATTTGTTAGGGTGTAACCCAGAAGAAGTGATTCATGCAAGTGGAAAAACAGGCTTTGGTGTCGATAATATTCTAAAAGCAATTATAGAGCGTATTCCTGCCCCTCAAGGTGACCCTGAAGCACCATTACAAGCCTTAATTTTTGATTCGGTTTACAATACGTTTAGAGGAATTGAAACCTATTTTAGAGTTTTTAATGGCGAAATAAAAAAAGGGCAAAAAATTAAATTCGTTGCTACAGATAAAGAATATTTTGCCGATGAGGTTGGTACTTTAAAACTTAACCAAATCCCAAAACAAAGTGTTAAAACAGGTGATGTAGGCTATTTAATTACGGGAATTAAAACGGCGAAAGAAGTCAAAGTAGGCGATACTATTACAGATTTTGCAAATCCTACAACAAATATTGTTGAAGGTTTTGAGGACGTAAAGCCTATGGTTTTTGCGGGTATTTACCCAGTAGACACCGAAGATTATGAAGAGCTGCGTAACTCCATGGAAAAGTTGCAGCTTAACGATGCGTCTTTGGTCTTTCAGCCAGAAAGTTCAGCGGCATTAGGCTTTGGTTTCCGTTGTGGATTCTTAGGCATGCTACACATGGAAATTATACAAGAGCGTTTGGAGCGAGAGTTTGATATGACGGTGATAACCACAGTACCTAATGTATCCTACCATGCGTATACAAACAAGAACCCTGATGAAGCATTTATCGTTAATAATCCAAGTGATTTACCAGAGGTTACAACCGTAAACCGTGTCGAAGAACCTTATATAAAAGCAACCATTATCACCAAAGCCGATTTTGTTGGTAATGTAATGAGCTTATGTATTGAAAAACGCGGGATGATTATTAATCAGACCTATTTAACCACCGAGCGTGTAGAACTTATTTTTGAGATGCCATTGGCAGAAATTGTATTCGATTTTTATGACAGACTCAAAACAGTTTCTAAAGGCTATGCGTCTTTTGATTATTCGCCAATAGGAATGAAAGTGTCTAAATTGGTAAGACTAGACGTTTTATTAAATGCACAACCTGTTGATGCATTGTCTGCCTTGATACATGCAGATAACGCACATAGTATTGGAAAAAAAATGTGCGAAAAGCTAAAGGAACTTATTCCTCGTCAGCAATTTGATATTCCAATTCAAGCCGCAATAGGCGCAAAAATTATAGCTCGAGAAACGGTAAAAGCACTTCGTAAAGATGTAACTGCAAAATGTTACGGTGGTGATATCTCGCGTAAACGTAAACTTTTAGAAAAGCAGAAAAAAGGAAAGAAACGTATGCGTCAAGTCGGTAATGTAGAAATCCCACAGCAAGCATTTATGGCGGTTTTAAAGTTGAATGATTAAAACCATTTTTCTAAAAATATATTTTATAATTTGAAGCCTCTATTTTAGAGGCTTTTTTACATTATGAATTTATCTTATTGGGAAATAAAATCTTGGTTAAATGATGTAGACTTTACCATTGTTGGTAGTGGTATCGTAGGGCTTAGCTGTGCGCTTCAACTAAGAACAAGACATCCTAAAGCAAAAATTCTAATTCTAGAGAAAGGCATTTTACCGCAAGGCGCGAGTACTAAAAATGCTGGCTTTGCCTGTTTTGGTAGTTTAAGTGAACTCATAGAGGATTTAAAATCACATACAGAGCAAGAGGTTTTTAGTTTAGTAAAACAGCGAGTAGACGGTCTAAAACTAATGAGAGAAACACTAGGTGATAAGGTTATAGATTACCAACAACTTGGTGGCTACGAATTATTTACTATAGAAGACAAAGCACTTTATGAGGAATGTCTGAGCCAAAAAAAAGAGATAAATGATTTACTTAGACCTATTTTTAATGCTGAGGTTTTTAGTTTTAAGGATAATCAATTTGGATTTCATAATATTCAACCCAAACAAGGCTTTAACCAGTTTGAAGGACAAATAGATACTGGTAAAATGATGACAGCGTTGCTTCAAAAAGCCCATCAAAATGATATTAAACTATTAAATGCTATTGAGGTTCTATCATTTTTAGAAGATACAGATTCGGTAAAAATAAGAACCAATCATTTCGAGTTTACAACAAACAAACTATTGATAGCGACTAACGGTTTTGCCTCAAAATTAATAGATGAGAATGTGAAGCCTGCTCGCGCTCAAGTTCTCATCACAGAACCTATAGAAAACTTAAAAATCAAAGGCACCTTTCATCTAGATAAAGGGTATTACTATTTCAGAAATATAGATAATCGTATTCTTTTTGGCGGTGGTAGAAATCTTGACTTTAAAACTGAAGAAACTTCAGAATTTGGACAAACCCAATCGGTTAAAAATAAACTCGAAGAATTGTTGAGAACTACAATTCTACCAAATAAAGATGTAAGAGTTGACCATTATTGGTCCGGTATTATGGGCGTAGGTAATCAGAAAAAACCAATCGTAAAACAGTTAAGTAATAATGTATTTTGTGGTGTGAGACTAGGCGGAATGGGTGTTGCTATTGGCAGTACAATAGGTAAAGATTTAGCAGGTATGGTATAAATATGAAATTAAAACAAAACCTATATAACCAATGCAAGGCCCAACTCAATACACGTTTAGAAGTTATCCAAAATAAAATTTCGGACATTCAAAACTCATTGCAATCCGAGACTAAAAGTACAGCAGGCGATAAGCATGAAACAGGACGAGCTATGTTGCAATTAGAACGCGAAAAGACAGGACAGCAATTGGCCCAACTTCAAAAACAACAAAAAATCCTTCAAAAATTAAATCTTGAACAAAAACACATTAAAGCAGCCTTAGGTAGTGTAGTGAAAACTTCTGAAGCCAATTATTTTATTTGTGTAAGTGTCGGAGAACTTAATTATAATCAAGAATTGTTTTACGCAATTTCTGCAGCAACACCTATTGGCCAGTTATTGCTCTCTAAACAAGTTGGAGATAATATCCGTTTTAGAACACAAGAGTTTATAATCACGGAGATTTTATAATAAACAAACCTGCCTTCAGACTTATTATTTCCACTTTATACAACGCTTTGTCGTTTTTATCTTATGAGGCTATAAAATATTGTCATAACTTAACACTAAAATTTGCAATGATAATACGTTTAATAGTTACATTTTTTGTGTGTTTGGCTTTTAATGTCTATGCTCAAAACACATCTTCTATAGATTTTACCATCCGAAATTTAGCAATTAACGTAAACGGGCATTTCGATACGTTTTCGATAACCACAACATTCAACGCATTAGGCCAACTCGAAAAATTGGAAGGCGAGATAAATGTAAAGTCCATAGAAACAGGCATTGATAGCAGAGACGAACACCTTTTGAAAGAAGACTACTTTTACATTTCAAAATATCCTTTAATAAAGTTAAAGAGTACTTCGATAAGTAAAGTGTCAAGCTCAAAATATAGGGTAAAAGCCAATCTTACGATTAAGGGACAAACCAAACAAATCACCATACCTGTAACTTGTGAAAATAGAGCAAATCAAATAAAACTAAGCTCCAATTTTGAAATCAATCGACGTGATTTTAATGTCGGTGGCGGTAGTTTTGTTATGAGTAAAATAGTGAAGTTAAAAGTTGTTCATATAGAAAAAAAATAATGAATAAACATGATACAGATGTTATTGTTATCGGTGGTGGTTTAGCTGGATTAACGAGTGCCATCCATCTATCTAAAGAAGGTTTTAATGTACTTTTAATTGAAAAAAACAGCTACCCAAAACATAAAGTTTGTGGGGAATATGTGTCTAATGAAGTAATGCCGTATCTTAATTTTCTTGGCTTTAATCCTTTTGAGTTTGGCGCAAAACGTATTTCAGAATTTGAATTAACGACCCACAACAACAAAAAAATAGTAGCCAGATTACCGCTGGGTGGTTTTGGGATGAGTCGGTACGAAATGGATTTTCAACTGTACCAGTTGGCATTAAAAAAAGGCGTTAAAGTACTTCAGGATACTGTGGAAGATGTCGGTTTCAATAACGGTATTTTTCAAGTTGAAACAAAAGAAAATCAAACAGTTCAGTCTAAAATAGTCATTGCGGCCTTCGGAAAACGCTCAAATCTCGATGTGAAATTTCAACGAAAATTTATCCAGAAAAGATCACCATATTTAGGTGTAAAAACCCATGTTTCGGGAGAATTTCCTCAGGAAATAGTTGCACTTCACAATTTTAAAGGTGGTTATTGCGGTGTGTCCAAAGTAGAAAACAATCACATTAATTTATGCTACATTACCAACTATGAAGCTTTCAAAAAGCATAAAGACATCGACACTTTTCAACGCGAGGTAATGTTTAAAAATTTAGAATTAAAAACCATTTTTAAAAACACAAAACCTGAGTTTGACAAGCCTTTAACTATAAGTCAGATTTCTTTTGAGACTAAAGACCCAATAGAAAACCATATGATTATGTGTGGCGACACAGCAGGAATGATCCATCCATTATGTGGAAACGGCATGGGCATGGCTATAAGAAGTTCGCAATTAGCATCGGAGCTTATTATTGATTATCTTCAAGGAAAAATTGAGAAAAGAAAAACTTTAGAAGAACGCTATGCCAAGCAATGGAAAAAAACGTTTGGTTTACGGTTAAAAGTAGGCCATACAATCGCGTATTTATTCCGTCAAGATTGGTTGGCCTCAAAGCTTTTGGTACTTTTAAGGTGGTTTCCGTTTTTATTACCACAAATTATTAAAATGACACATGGCAAGCCTATGAAAGTATAATGGCATTATTTGTTGATACCACATACCGCAGCAATAAAACTGAAATCATGGACGATTTTTCCATGAAAGGCGATTTGCTACGTGATACTTTAGATAAGCTTGGGAACATTAACAAATGGTTAGGAGGCAATCGAGTAACTTTAAATGGTGTTTTGCAATTATTGCAACATCAACCCAAAGACAAAATTTACACTATCATTGATTTGGGCTGTGGCCATGGTGATATTTTAAGGTTGGTTGCGGACTTTGGAAGAAAAAATGATTATCAGTTTAAATTAATAGGTATAGATGCCAATCAAGATGCAATTACCTATGCTTCGGAATTGTCAGTGGATTACCCCGAAATTACTTTCGAAAACTATGATATTTTTTCGAAAGAATTTCAAAATTTAGATTACGATATCGCTCTAGCCACCTTGTTTTTACACCATTTTAAAACCGAAAAATTAGAAGTGCTTTTGAAGCAATTATCAGGCAAAGCGAAATTAGGATTGGTAATTAACGACTTGCAAAGAAGTGAAATGGCTTACGGCTTATTTAAGTTATTAAGCATGGTCATCTCAAACCAAATGATAGTTGAAGATGGGTTGACTTCAATTTTAAGAGCCTTCAAAAGAAAAGACTTAGAAAACCTATCTCAAAAATTAAACCTTAAATCTCAAATCCGTTGGAAATGGGCATTCCGCTACCAGTGGTTAATAAAAACATAGATGGCAGTACGCATAACATCAGTGGCAAAACAGTTGCCAGAGCATACAAGAGAAACCAAAGATATTCTACCTTTTGTCGAGCTGTGGCTCGATGGTCAAGAAGACCGTTTTAAAAGAAAAGTTTTAAAGATCTTTGAAAACGCTGCGGTTGACAAGCGCTATTCTATAATGGGGCCAGAAGAGGTTTTTTTTAAAACATCTTTCGAAGAAAAAAATGATATTTACGTTAGAGAAAGCATAAAACTAGCAGAGAAAAGTTTAGTAAAGGCATTGGACAAAGCAAGTCTTAAGCCAACAGATATAGACTATATCATCACCGTAAGTTGTACCGGAATTATGATTCCATCTTTAGATGCGTTTTTGATAAATAGCCTAAGGATGAAACAAGATATTGTGCGCCTACCTGTAACCGAAATGGGTTGTGCTGCTGGTGTTTCAGGAATTATATACGCAAAGAATTTTCTCAAAGCAAATCCCAATAAACGCGCCGCCGTTATTGCTGTTGAATCCCCAACAGCCACCTTCCAATTAGAAGATTATTCGATGGTAAATATTGTCAGTGCCGCTATATTTGGCGATGGTTGTGCAAGTGTTATTCTTTCGTCTTACGAGGATGAAGCTGGTCCAGAAATTAAAGATGAAGCCATGTATCATTTTTATGATGCCAACCACATGATGGGTTTTAAATTAAGAAACACAGGCTTACAAATGGTGTTGGACCAATCGGTACCACAAACCATTGCAGACCATTTCCCAAAAATCATACATCCATTTTTAGAAAAAAATAGCTTAACCATTAACGATATAGACCATTTGGTATTTCATCCTGGCGGAAAAAAAATAGTTCAAACTGTTGAGGATTTATTCGGAGATTTAGGGAAAAATATAGATGATACTAAAGAAGTTTTACGACTTTACGGAAACATGAGTAGTGCTACGGTACTTTATGTTTTAGAACGATTTTTAGAACGTGATTTACCAAAAGGCGACAAAGGTATAATGCTTAGTTTTGGCCCTGGGTTTTCTGCACAACGAATATTATTAGAGTGGTAGCATGAAAGAATTTCAAGATAAAAAAGAGTGGGTATTAATCCTTGGAGGAAGCTCTGGTTTGGGCTTGGCAACTGCAAAAAAACTGGCTGGTCATGGACTTAATGTCTGTATTATTTACAGGAGTCCGCGTATGCAAGAAGAAACCATTCAAGCTGAATTTGAAATCATAAAAAATGAAGGCGTTGCTTTTATATCCTTTAATACAGATGCTTTTAAACCTGAAAAAAGAGACGCTGTTATTAAAGTCTTAAAAACTGAATTTAGCACTAAACAAAAGATAAAATTGTTGGTTCACAGTGTTGCCAAAGGCAATTTAAAGCCAATGGTTTCTCATGACAATTCCGTTTTAAAACACGATGACTTTGCTTTAACCATTAATGCGATGGGTATTAGCTTATACGATTGGACGAAAGCACTTTTTGAAGCCAATTTGTTTTCAGATGATTCAAGAATTATAAGTTTTACTAGTGAAGGCAATAGCAAAGCGTGGCAAAATTATGCCGCAGTTTCGGCAGCAAAAGTGACCTTAGAGGCTATTACCCGAAATATTGCTTTAGAATTTGCACCATACGGAATAAAAGCCAATTGCATTCAAGCAGGCGTAACAGACACATCGTCATTACGAATGATTCCTGGAAGTGAAAAAATTATAGAACACACCTTAAAACGAAATCCAAATAAGCGATTAACCTTACCGGAAGATGTGGCAAATGCTGTTTATTTATTAAGTAAAGACGAAGCCGCTTGGATTACAGGAACAGTTATTCCTGTTGATGGCGGAGAACATTTGAGTTAATATGAAAGCCTCAGAAATCATAGCATTATTACCCTACCAAAACCCATTTTTGTTTGTGGATGGTATTGATGAAGTTTCAGAGGATGGAATAAAAAGTTATTACATCTTTAAGCCAGATGAATTTTTCTACCAAGGACATTTTAAAAACAATCCCATAACACCTGGCGTCATCCTTACAGAATGCATGGCACAAATTGGTTTGGTATGTTTGGGTATTTACTTATTGAGAGATAAATTAAATTCAGAAAATGAACCACAAATAGCTTTAACATCGCATCAAATAGATTTTTACTTACCTGTTTTACCAGGTGAAAAAGTTACGGTGATTTCAGAAAAAGAAGTGTTTCGGTTTAACAAGTTAAAATGTAAAGTGAAAATGCTGAACGAAAAAGGAGAATTGGTTGCAAGAGGTTTAATTTCAGGAATGTTGAAAATATGAAAAACAGAGTCGTTATAACCGGATTAGGCGTTGTTGCACCAAACGGTGTTGGCGTTTCAGACTTTACTGAAGCTTTAAAACAAGGTAAATCTGGAATTTCGTTTCATCAAGAATTAGCAGATTTAAATTTCTCTTGTCAAATAGGAGGCATACCAACTATTTCAGACGAACTAAAGTCAAAATATTTTACCGATTTACAGTTACGAGGTTTTAATAGTTCGGGTATTTTATATGGTTGTATTGCTGGAATTGACGCATGGAAAGATGCAGGTTTTGACAACAATCCAGATAGCATATTAGACTATGATACTGGATTAATTTTTGGCACAGGAACATCAGGTGTTGAGAAATTCCGAGAAGCGATTTACAAGCTTGATGAAGGTCAAGTAAGACGCTTAGGAAGCACTGTTGTGTTACAAACCATGGCAAGTGGCGTTAGCGCGTATTTAAGCGGTATGTTAGGTTTTGGCAATCAAGTGACTACAAACTCATCCGCATGTACAACAGGAACAGAAGCAATTTTAATGGGTTTTGAACGCGTCCAAAATGGAAAAGCTAAACGCATGTTGGTTGGTAGTTGTAGTGACCACGGGCCTTACGTTTGGGGCGGGTTTGATGCTATGCGTGTCATGACTTACAAGCACAATGATTCTCCCGAGTTAGGCTCTCGACCGTTGAGTGCAACAGCTTCGGGATTTGTCCCAGGAAGTGGTGCGGGTGCTTTCGTTTTAGAATCTTTAGAAAGTGCTTTAGAACGAGGCGCAAAAATTTATGCTGAGGTTTTAGGTGGTGAGGTTAATTCTGGCGGACAACGTCAAGGCGGAACCTTAACTGCGCCAAATGCTAAAGCGGTGCAACGCTGCATTACAAAGGCTATTGAAAACTCAGAAATAACTTCAAGCGAGATAGATGTTATTAATGGACATTTAACAGCGACATCGAAAGACGCTCTTGAAATTGAAAATTGGTCGAAAGCTTTAAACAGAAACGGGAAAGATTTTCCTTTTATAAACTCCACAAAATCTATGATTGGACACTGTTTAGCAGCAGCAGGTGCTATTGAATGTGTCGCGAGTATTATTCAACTCAAGGAACAATTTGTAGCACCAAATACTAATTGCGGGGATTTACATCCAGAAATAGAGAAACATGTTGCTCCGGAACAAATTCCAAGAGAAAAAAAGGACTTGAATTTTAATGTTATAGCAAAAGCGAGTTTTGGATTTGGTGATGTGAATGCTTGTGTGATTTTTAGTAAATTCAAGTAGTTTAGATAATGTCACCTTGAGCGCAGTCGAAAGGTCTAAATAGTTCTCGACTGCGCTCGAACGGACAACAGATAACTTTTATTTCAGCTATTTATAGCGTATCTTTACTATATAAAACAACACTATGACCAACGACGAATTAATTGCCAAACTTAAAGGCATTATAGCACCATACATTCAAGAGGAAGCTGCTTTTACCAACCTTAATGAAGACACAGATTTTGTAAAAGATTTGAAAATTAATTCAGCCAATTTAGTAGATATCATTCTAGATATTGAAGACGAATTTGATATTCGATTAGAAAATGATGACATGGAAAAAATGCTCGATGTAAAATCTGCAATGGCTATTGTAAATGCTAAGCTCGAAGACTAATGGTTGGCAACGATATTGTAGATATCGCCCAAGCAAAAAAAGACTCTAATTGGCAACGCCCACGTTTTTTAGACAAACTCTTTACTGAAAAAGAAAAGGAATTCATCCTCAAATCTGAAGATAAATTTATAGCTCTTTGGCAATTGTGGTCCATGAAAGAAGCAGCGTACAAATTATACACACAATTGAATCCTAGTCGTTTTTATGCACCAAAACAGTTTGAATGTTTTGTAAATGCTTCAATTTGGAAGGTAAATTACAAAGATTTCACATGTTATGTTTCCACCAAAATAACGACAGATTATATTATTTCTGAAGCACGATTAGTTCAGCATAAAATTACATCTGAAGTCTTAGTTTTTAAAAATGAAGACTTGAAAATTCAAGGTCAGATTTTAAGAGATAAATTGAGTAAAACGATTGGTAAGAGAAGACACATTCAAACGAAAACTATAGAATTTCAAAAATCAGAATTTGGAGTACCGACCGCTCATTTTAATTCAAAAAAAATAAATGTAAGCTTGACGCATCATGGACGATTTGGAGCTTTTGCGTATTAGAAACTGCTATGAAAAAAATAGAAAATCTCATATCAAAAATCATAAAATTCAGAGTTGCAATCATCGCTTTTTTGTTGATTGCTATGGGCTTTTCGGGATACAATACACTAAGTAAATTAAGCGTTGATAATTCATTGGGTATTTGGTTTTTAGAAGACGATCCAAGCTACCAAGCGTATATTAAATTTCAGGAAGAATTTGGTTCTGACGAAATTTTTATTGCTATGCTTCCTGTTGAAAATGCTATTGGGCAGAAAGAGGTTTCAGACTTAAAAGTGCTTCACAACCGTATAGATACTTTACCATACGTACAAAGGTCTTTCAGTTTGGCTAAAGCGAAATATCCTATTTACGCCAATCAGAAAATTAACTTTGATGATTTGTACAATGACAAACGTAGCGATAAAGGTTTAAAAAATTTATTGGGCAAACTGGCAAATATCACGACGCAATTGGTGACGGATGATTATAAAAATCAGTTTTTTTACATTCAGCTAAATCCTACCCCAACCGTTGAAGAAGACCGACAAGCCATAGCCGCAGAAATGCGTCAAATTATAGAGGAAGACTACAAAAACTATTATCTCACGGGTCCGCCAGTTTTAAACGAAGCTTATAGTAAAGGTATATATAAGGAGAGCCTGATATTTGGAGTTTTAACCATTTTGGTTATTACCATTATGTTACTGTTTTTACTACCGAGCAAACGGTATTTAATCATTTCGTTATTGTCTGTGGCTATACCCATAACTTTGTTATTTGGGTTAATAACCTCACTGGGTTTTGCGCTGAATATGATATCCATGCTTATCCCAACAATACTCATGGTATATAGTGTAAGCGATGCGGTACATATTATAAACATCTATCATAAGGAAGGCTTGACAAATAAAACCATGACAAAGGTTGAACTTTTAGCTGTAGCCATCCGTAAAAGTTTTACGCCTTGTTTTTACACAACTTTGACAACGTTTGTTGGCTATTTTGCATTGTATTTATCACCATTACCAGCGTTTAAGAATATGGGCGTTTTTACCTGTATTGGCTTGGTGTTTAGCTTTGTTTTGGTGTATATCATTACCATTATTGGATTCAGTTATATGAATCTCAATTTTGAAAAAGCCAAGCCACTATTAAGTTTAAAACGCATAAACCAATCTGCTTTTATCGATTGGTTAAACCGAGTCACATCCGATTATAAAAATGGAATTATTGTTTGGTTTACGGCGGTTTTAATATTTGGGTTTTATTCTATTTTCCAAGTGAAAATAGATACCAATTCTCGTGACCTTTTAGCCGAAGGGAAGGCCAAACAAGATTTACGAAAAGTTGAAAGAGAACTTGGAGGAAGCAACCGTTTACAAATTAACATTTCTTCATCAGATGGCAGTGTTATTGTTAACAAAGAAGCTTTAAAACAACTGGAAGACTTTCAAACAAAACTTGAAGAAAACAATTTGATTTCTAATCCTGTTTCGGTAGTGACTATTAAACAATTCTTAGAAAAGCGAACACCAGTCTTGTTTCAATCTAATGTATCGGAAACTAAATTGAAAGAAACTTTGGCTGAAGTTGACGCTAAGGATAATCAATTTTTCAAGCTTTTCTCTGATGATTTATCTACGGCGGGATTTACCTTAACTTTAATGGAAGGGCGCACATCTCAACTTAATAAGGTATTAGATGATATTAAAATAGCATTTGAATCATCTTTTGAAATTAAGGAATTCAACTTAAAAATTAACGGTTTTGCTGTGGTTTTTGCACAGCTAAATAATTTTATTCTAGAAACACAATTCAAATCGTTTTTTGCAGCTTTTTTATTAGCCTTTCTTTGCTTATTATTTTTTATAAGAAGCTTTAAGACAACGGTTTTAGTACTTATTCCAAATCTCTTACCACTAACTGTTTTAGCTATTTTAATGCGTGTTTTAGACATTCCGTTAGACGTAACCACCGCTATGATTACCCCAATTATGTTAGGTATTGCTATGGACGATACGATTCACCTTGTACATAAATACCGAAAGAGTAATCGCGTACAAGGCTCAACAGAGGTGCGTATGGATAGCGCCATGCACTACACGGGAAGCGCTTTGTTTTCGACTACAATTGCTTTAGTTGGAGGATTTTTAATCATAGCTAGCAGTGCCACGCCATCAGTGCGCAATTTCGGATTGTTATGTGCCGCGACTGTTGCTATTGCTTTAATCACAGACATCTTTTATTTGCCAGCGTTGTTAAAGAAGTTTGATAGGTGATTTATTTCTGAAAAGAGAAGAATATCTGTGTTTCAGGCTCTATTGGTGTACTATGATTTATGAATATAGTATTTGAGTTTTGGCCTACTTTAACCAACCAATAATCTCCATTAAAATAGTTCGCTTTTACAATCCCTTTTAAATCAGATTTCTCAACTATTTTGAGTTGATGCGCATAATAAACCTTACCATTTATAACATTAAACTCTCCAAAAAAAGAAGCGATTAAAGGTAATTTTGGGTTGTTATATAAATTTTGTGGCGTGTCGTTTGCAATGATTTTCTTTTGATGAAGCACAAGCATTTTGTCAGCAAAACCAAGCACATCATTTTTATCGTGAGTGGCAACGATACAAGCTATGTTTTTCTCTTTTAAATAGGAAAATACACTTCTTCTAAGGGATTGCTTTTTGAAATTGTCTATATGGCTAAATGGCTCATCTAACAAAATGATTTCAGGCTGTTTGGCTAATGCACGTGCCAAGGCAACACGTTGTTTTTGCCCACCGCTGAGGTTCTTAACTTTTGTTTTTGCAAAATCTTCAAGTTCTACAACCTTGATGAGTTCGGTGGTACGTTTTTGTTTCTCTTCAGGGTAGAAACGCGATAGGAATTTTCCAATATTGTCTTCAACTGAAATAAATGGCATCAAATCGAATTCTTGTGACACGTACTTCATAAAATCGTAACCGATTACCAAGTTGTGCTTTGGCCCTAGAATTTGTTGTTCTTTCCAGAATATTTTGCCTTGAGCTAAATCATATTCTCCGTAAATAAGCTTTAAAAGCGTGCTTTTACCAGAACCACTTTCTCCAATAATGGCTAAATTTTCTCCTGGCTTTAGAGAAAAATTAATGCCATCTAAAACGGGAGTTTTACTATAATTAAACTGAAGATGTGTTACACTTAACATGATGTAAAAATAAGAAGACCTCACAGGATTTTTACTCTTGTGAGGTCTAAATATATTTTGGGTTATGAATTAATCTTTAAAGTCCTTATTCGGGAGCGTTTTAAAGCCCATATTGTATAATGTAAACCCATAAATGTCGGCATATTGTTCAATAGTTTTGCTGACTGGTGTGCCAGCACCATGACCAGCATCTGTTTCAATTCTTATAAGTGTTGGATTATCTCCAGTTTGTTTGGCTTGTAATTCTGCCGCAAATTTAAAACTATGCGCAGGTACAACTCGGTCGTCATGATCTCCTGTTGTAACCATAGTTGCGGGATAAGCGACACCATTTTTTACGTTGTGTACAGGAGAATAGCCTTTAAGGTAGTCAAACATTTCTTTACTGTCTTCAGAAGTTCCGTAATCGTATGCCCAACCTGCACCTGCAGTAAACGTATGGTAACGTAACATGTCTAAAACACCAACAGCAGGCAAGGCTACTTTAATCAAATCCGGACGTTGCGTCATGGTTGCACCAACTAGCAAACCACCGTTAGAACCACCTCTAATGGCTAAATAATCTGAAGAGGTATAGTTGTTTTCTATTAAATATTCGCCAGCAGCAATAAAATCGTCAAACACGTTTTGCTTCTTAAGTTGTGTACCTGCATCATGCCATTTTTTACCATACTCGCCACCACCACGAAGATTTGGCACTGCATAAATACCACCTTGCTCCATCCAAATGGCATTGGTTATACTAAAGCTTGGCGTTAAACTAATATTAAAACCTCCATAACCGTATAGTATGGTTGGGTTTTTACCATTAAGTTCTAGCCCTTTTTTGTGCGTAATAATCATAGGGACTTTTGTCCTGTCTTTTGAGGTGTAAAACACCTGATTGCTTTCGTAATCTTCTGGATTGAAATCAATATCTGGTTTGCGAAATAACTCTGAAGTTCCTTTCTCAATATCGTATTTGTAGACACTTCCGGGAGTCACATAATTGGTAAACGAATAGTATAATTCTTTATCTTCTTTTTTAGCGCCAAATCCACCAGCTGAGCCTACACCTGGTAATTCTATTTCGCGAACGAGTTTCCCGTCATAATCGTATTGTAAAACTTTAGATACTGCATCTACCATATATTCCGCAAAGAAATATCCGCCACCAGTTGATGGGCTTAATACGTTTTCAGTTTCTGGAATAAAATCTACCCAATTTTCTGGTGTTGGGTTATTGGCGTCAACTGTTACAATCTTTTGGTTAGGCGCATTCAAATTTGTCATTATGTAAAGTTTAGACCCGACATTTTCGATAATGTTAGAATCGCTATCGGTATGGTCTAAAATGGCAACAAAATCTGAATTTGGTTTTGTTAAATCCTTGATTAATAATTTATTTCCAGATGTAGAAATTCTTGGTGTAATAATAAGATATCTGTCGTCCTCAGTAACACTACCATAAATATAACGATGCTTTTGTTCTGGTGTACCACCATAAATCAGCTGGTCTTTAGACTGCGGTGTTCCTAATTTATGATAATAGACCTTATGCTGGTCTGTTTTTGCAGAAAGCTCGCTGCCCTCTGGTTTATCATAGCTAGAATAGTAGAAACCTTCATTTTTATACCAGGACATGCCGCTGAATTTGATGTCGACTAAAGTGTCTTCAACAATTTTTTTAGAAGCTACATCCATAACCAATATTTTACGCCAATCACTACCACCTTCGGAAATAGAGTAGGCTAAAATTTTGCCGTTTTTGGAGAAACTTGTGCCGCCTAAAGAAATTGTTCCATCTTCTTTAAATGTGTTTGGGTCTAAAAACACTTCAGCAGTACTTGGGTCGGCATCGTTTTTATAACGGTAAATTACATATTGATTTTGAAGACCGTCATTCTTATAAAAATACGTGTAATCACCTTCAATAAAAGGCGCTCCTATTTTTTCATAATTCCATAATTTTGAAAGGCGTTCTTTTAAGTCTTCACGATAAGGAATATTATCCAAATAATTTCCCGTAACTGCATTTTGGGTTTTTACCCAAGCTTCAGTTTCTGGACTTCTATCGTCCTCGAGCCATCGATAAGGATCTTTAACCTCTTCTCCAAAATAGGTGTCTACGTGGCCCAACTTAGTAGTTTCAGGATATTTAACTTTAATAACTTCTTTAGTTTTATTTTCGTTTTTACAAGACATAATAAATACGATTGCTAATAACAAATAAGGAATGCGTTTCATTATTTTTAGTTTTGGTTTGCACTAAAATTAACGAAAAAAGCACCTATCGATTAACGAAAAGTGTTTTTTAAGATTTTTTATGTTGAAAATATAGTTTAAACCAAATTATTAGCCACCAAATACTCAGCAATTTGCACTGTGTTTGTTGCTGCGCCTTTTCTTAAATTATCACTAACTATCCATAGATTTAAAGAGTTAGGTTGTGACATGTCTCTGCGAATACGACCTACAAAAACATCATCTTTGCCGTTAGCATACATTGGCATTGGATAGGTATTAACGTCAGTATTGTCTTGGACAACAACGCCGTCAGTTGCACTTAATAGTTCGCGCACTTCAGCTAAGTTAAAATCATTTTCAAACTCAATGTTAACAGATTCACTGTGGCCACCAGCAGTTGGTATTCTTACGGCTGTAGCGGTTACAGCAATGGTACTATCATCAAGGATTTTTTGAGTTTCGCGGACCAGTTTCATTTCTTCTTTAGTATAACCTGTTTCTTCAAACACATCACAATGCGGAATAGCATTTTTGGCAATTGGATAGGGATATGCCATTTCTCCTTTTATACCTGCGATTTCGTTTTCCAATTGTTCTACAGCTTTGACGCCTGTTCCTGAAACAGATTGATAGGTCGAAACGACAATACGTTTTATGTTGTATTTTGTATGAAGCGGTGCTAATGCCATAACCATTTGTATGGTTGAGCAGTTAGGGTTGGCTATAATTTTATCATTTTTAGTTAAAGTGTTCGCATTAATTTCTGGGACCACTAATTTTTTGTCCCTATCCATTCGCCATGCTGAAGAATTATCAATAACTGTTGTGCCAGCTTCAGCAAATTTTGGTGCCCATTCTAAAGAAGTGCTCCCGCCAGCAGAAAACAAAGCAATATCTGGTTTTTGATTAACAGCATCGGATAAACCAATGACTTTAATGGTGTTATTTTTGAATTGAATGTCTTTACCAACAGAACGTTCCGAAGCTACTAACAGCAATTTATCCATTGGGAAATTTCGTTCTTCTAATACTTTGAGCATTACACTTCCAACCAATCCGGTAGCACCAACTATGGCTATTTTCATTTTGTTAAATATAATATGTTCTTATAGTAAGCAAAAGTAAAGTATTCCTTTTTGTTGCAAAACCGATATTAAAAATTAGCACAAAAAAGACCCCGATTGTTAAAATCGGGGTTTGGTTAAAATATGCAGTATAGCGGTATTCTATAGTCTTCTATTTTTTTAATGCATCTCTAATCTCAGTCAATAAATCAACTTCTGATGGTCCTGCAGGCGCTGGAGCTTCTGCTGGTTTTTTAGTTTTGTTATATGCTTTAACAATCATAAACATTACTAAACCAACAATTAATAAATTAATAATAGTATTTATCCAGGCGCCATAAGCAATAACAGCTGCACCAGCTTCTTTAGCAGCTTCAAGAGAAGCATATTCTTTCCCGTCCATTGCATAATGAAGGTCTTCAAAGTTCATTCCTCCAGCAAAATACCCAACAAAAGGCATAGCAATGTTAGAAACAAAACCGTTAATAACAGCTCCAAGTGCACCAGCCATAATAACAGCTACAGCAAAATCAATGACATTACCTGTCATTATAAAATTCTTAAATTCTTTTAACAAAATAAAAAGTGTTTAGTTAGTTTTTTATATGACCCTAATTTAGTAAAAAAGTCACAACTAATTTCAAGTGGTAATAATGAAAACTCTTTTTACGCGTTGTGAGATTGAAGTTAATACCTCATAAGAAATAGTATTTACCGAGTCTGCTAAAGCTGAAGCTTTATGGTTTTCATCAAAAATTATAACTTCGTCTCCTTCTTTACAATCTACCCCCGTAATATTTACCATAATCATATCCATACAAACATTTCCTATGATGGGTGCTTTTTGGCCATTGATAAAAACAAATCCTTTTTCGTTACCGAATTGTCTAGAAATGCCATCGGCGTGACCGATAGGGATTGTTGCTGTTTTTTCAAATCCTTTTGCTTTATAAGCACGATTGTAACCTACAGTTTCATCTTTTTCTATTAGGTGAATCTGAGAAATGATAGATTTTAAATTGGCTATAGGCTTTAAATTTTGATCTTCGTTTGCGGTGTTACCAAACCCATATAAGCCAATACCACAACGCACCATATCTAAATGCGCTTCCGGATAATTAATAACTCCGGATGTATTGGAAAGGTGTAGCCATGGCTTGTAGCCTATTTGGGATTCAAAATTTGAAGCGATGGATTTGAAGTCGTTGATTTGGTTTGTTGTGAAATTAGATTCATTTTTGTCTTCACTTGCTGCTAAATGTGAAAACAATGATTTTGCAATAATAGATGTGGTATTTTTTAATTGTTTCACAATAAATTCTACATCCTTATGCCAAAACCCTAAACGATTTAATCCTGTATTAAATTTAATATGTATCGGATATTTACTTTGTTTCTCTTTCTCAGCAACCTCTATAAATGTTTTTAGAACACGTGAACTGTAAATGCTTGGTTCTAAGCAACGTTCAATAATAGTTTTAAAATTCACCACTTGAGGGTGCAAAACTAAAATAGGTTTAGTGACACCAGCATCTCTTAGTAAAACACCTTCACGCGTATACGCAACAGCAAAATAATCTACATCCAAATTTTGAAGGTGCTTAGCAACAGCAATAGCATCACTTCCGTATGCAAAAGCTTTGACTACAGCTAAAATTTTAGTTTTTGGATTGAGTTTAGATTTTAAATAGTTATAGTTATGCGTGAGCGCATCCAAATGAATTTCCAGGATGGTTTCTTGTGCTTTAGACATTTGTGTTTTTGTCTTTAGAACACACTTCTTCGGCATCTTTAACTTTCATCTGCCTAACTTTTTCTCGCAACATACATTTGTAATAAGCAGCTCGACTCAAGGGCTCATATTCATCTACTTCTCCTAATAAAACCAAATCTTCACTAGCAGCTTTTCTATAGCTGTATTGCGCTAGATTACCTGTTTTTGTACAAACTGCATGCACTTTGGTTACATACTCAGCGGTAGCCATAAGGTTTGGCATTGGCCCAAAAGGATTTCCTTTAAAATCCATGTCTAAGCCTGCAACAATAACACGGATGCCTTTATTGGCCAAATCATTACAAACCCTAACAATTTCGTCATCAAAAAATTGAGCTTCATCTATACCAACTACATCACAGTCATCTGCTAAAATAGGAATGTTAGCAGCTGCCGGAACTGGAGTTGAACGAATTTCGTTAGCGTCGTGAGAAATCACTTTTTCTTCGTCATACCTAATATCTACAGAAGGCTTAAAGATTTCAACTTTTTGACGTGCAAACTGGGCGCGTTTTAGCCTACGTATCAATTCTTCTGTTTTACCAGAAAACATTGAGCCGCAAATGACTTCTATCCAGCCAAATTGTTCTTTATGATTTACGGTATTTTCGAGAAACATTTTGTAATTTTAACACTAAATCGTTTCCGATTTTCGTTTGTATAAAGGTGACGCAAATTTATTAAAAATCAAAAGCAAAATTCATGAAACATTCATTAATAAAACTCGACATAAATTATGAAGAGCAAATGAATGTTCTACCTGAAATATAAAAATAAATAAAAACGAACAGATGAAAAAGAAATTAGAATCAGAATTAATAAGCATAGCGCATAGGATTCTAAAACTCACAGGCAAAGAGGATGTTAACCGTATGCATGCGGAAGTATCTGCATTGTACGAAAAACTTACAGTTTTAAAATTTGCACAAGAAAATTTTGAAGATAATCTGCCCACAATAGGCAATGATTCTTCATTTTTTGGGATGTTAGACACTGCATTTAACAACAAGATTAGTGACAATATTGAAGTAGAAAATAAGGTCTATGTAAATATGGATGAGCGCGAGGATGATGGCATTATGGAACCTGTGATGAATAAAATTAAAGACATGGTTGCCTTTATGCCCGAAGAAGACGAACCTGTAGATGAAGTTTTAGACAATGTTTTAAAGAATAGCACCGATGGTCAGCAAACAAAGGTTGTAGAGTTTGAAACAATTACTCAAGACTTTGCAAATATTCCGGAATTTGAACCCATAGAAGACGCTAAAAAACGTGAAGCAGACAATAAAGTTAAATCCTTAAACGACAGACTAAAATCCGGAGGTTTACAGATAGGACTTAATGATAAAATTGCCTTTATAAAACATTTGTTTGATGGAAAAAATGAAGATTATGACCGTGTTATTTCTCAAATCAACACCTCAACTACACTTCAAGAAGCGGATGATTTTATACAGCATTTGGTAAAACCTGACTACAACAATTGGGAGGGAAAAGAAGATGTTGAAGCGCGTTTCATGGAAATTGTCGAAGGTAAATTCAACTAAACGATGCTAACAAAAAAAATTATTTATTGGTTAGCAACGGCTATACTCTGTGGTATAATGCTTTTCTCTGCTCAAATGTATTTTAGAAATACAGAAACGGTAGAAGGTTTTTTTGAGATGCTTAATTACCCAACTTATTTTGTAATTCCCTTAGCAGTTTTAAAATTACTGGGCGTGAGTATGATTCTATGGCGAAAAAGCCAATGGCTTACAGAATGGGCGTATGCGGGATTCTTTTTCGACTTAGTTTTGGCAACAGCAGCACATTATTATGCGGGCCATGACATACTAGACTTTTCGTTATATGCTCTAATCGCTTTGTTTCCGTCCTATTTTTTAGGAAAATATATCCGAGATTAAAATGTCTAAACTATACCTTGTGCCAACTCCAATAGGAAACCTGAAGGACATGACTTTTAGAGCTATTGAAGTATTAAATGAAGTGGATTTAATACTTGCCGAAGATACGCGCACCTCTGGAAAACTCCTTAAGCATTTTGAAATTACAACTCAAATGCAAAGCCATCACATGCATAATGAGCATAAGACAGTGACTAATTTAATTGAAAAATTAAAATCAGGTATGTCTATTGCTGTAATTAGTGATGCCGGAACACCAGCTATATCTGACCCAGGATTTTTATTAACTAGAGCAGCTGTGGAACATAATATTGAAGTGGAATGCTTGCCTGGTGCAACAGCATTTGTTCCAGCATTAGTTAATAGTGGTTTGCCAAATGATAAATTTGTTTTCGAAGGTTTTTTGCCTGTAAAAAAAGGGCGCCAAACACGCTTATTACTTTTAGCTGAAGAAACCAGAACTATGATTTTTTATGAAAGTCCGCACAAGCTTATAAAAACCCTAGGACATTTTGCCGAGTATTTTGGTCAGGATAGGCAAGTCTCTGTGTCGAGAGAACTAACCAAGCTCTTTGAAGAGACTATAAGAGGAACAGCAAAAGAAGTTTTAGAATACTACACCAACAAACCACCTAAAGGTGAAATAGTAATTGTGGTCGCTGGGAAGAAGTGATGGAAGAATTACTGAACAAAATTAACCAGTGTAACATTTGTAAATCGCATTTGCCATTAGGACCAAGACCAGTTGTAACCGCTAACATAAAATCTAAAATTGTTATTATAGGTCAAGCTCCAGGGACAAAAGTACATGCCTCGGGAATTCCTTGGGACGACCAAAGTGGTAAAAAACTAAGAGAATGGCTCAATGTCACTGACGAGGAATTTTACAATACTAAAAATTTTGCTATAATACCTATGGGGTTTTGTTACCCTGGAAAAGGAAAAACTGGAGATTTGCCACCACGACCAGAATGTGCACCACAATGGCATGAGCAATTACTAGATAAAATACCAAATGTAAAATTGATTATTTTAATAGGAGCCTATGCTCAGAAGTACTATCTCAAGGACAAAGCTAAACGGACTTTAACAGAAACTGTTTCAAATTTTGAAGATTACTTACCAAGGTATTTCCCAATTCCGCATCCATCGCCAACAAACAGGTTTTGGCGCTCCACAAACCCTTGGTTTGAAACGTTGGTTGTGCCTGAACTTCAGAAGAAGATTAAATTCACCCTGAAGGCGTAATTGGATTGAAAATTACACTGAGAATTTTTTCTAATTTTTCAGTTTGGTAAATGAAAAGACAGAAAAGTACACCTAAGATTGGAATTACAACAGTGAACACTATAAATTTCAGACACTTTAAAGTCTGTTTTCCTTTCAAATTTATATTTATGAAGCACATTTCAAAATATTTTTCAAATAAACTAAATCACTAAAATTCTATTTATTGTGAAATAATTTATAACTATTGAGACCAAAACTATAAAGGACATATATTACAAGAGGTTATATTTTGTGCCTTTTTTGTTTCTAATCATAGAAATATGAATAATAAAACCTCACCATTTCTGGCAAGGTTTAACCTAAACTATCTAAAAGTCGCAAAGCGACAGTCTAAAATCTAAAAGCGTAGCGGTCTAACATCTAATACTTAGACCCATCATGCTTGCCCACTTCAAAACCATGTTTTCCTAAATACTGGTTACCACTTTCAACGGCGCCTTCTTCAATATTTGTTCCCATGCTATCATTCCAGCGATTAAGGTAGCCGAAGAGAGAAATTACACCTAACATTTCTACAATTTCACCTTCATCCCAATAGTTATATAAACGCTCTTTTATTTCAGCATCAACTGCATTTGGTACCATAGAGGCTTGTAAAGAAAAATCAAGTGCAGCACGTTCTGCCTCAGAAAAGGCGGGATGCGTTCGGTATTCCCAAATATTATCGAGTTGTTCTTGTTCCGCACCATAACGTTCCGCAGCTCTTATGGCATGGGCTTGGCAATAACGGCAACCTGTACAGTTACTACTTACCCAAGCAATCATGCGTTTTAGCGCAGACGTTACACGACCTTTATTAGCCATAACCGCTTTATTTAAATTTATAAAAGCTTTGCTTATTGCGGGTCTGCGCTGCATGGTTAAAACAGAGTTTGGACAAAACCCAAGAGTTTCATTAAAAAATTCTGCCAATTCCTTAGTTTCTAAATCATGCTCTGGAGATAACGGAGTTACTAATGCCATATTTATATGTTTTAAGTCGTATTTTTGAAAGTACAAGATAGGAGTTCTAATAAATAAACTAAAAGAAAATGGCAGATAAAATCACCACGCATTGGCAAGGTGGATTAACCTTTGAATCAGATAACCCAAGTGGCAAAACCGTAAAAATGGATACCGATATAGATGCCCAGGACGAACGTTTTGGACTATCTCCAAAAGCTATGATGTTATCCTCTCTGGCAGGTTGCTCTGCTTTAGATGTGATTTCTACTTTAGACAAAATGAAAGTAGAGATAGATGATTTTAAAATCGAAATTTCAGGAGAATTAACGGATGAGCACCCAAGATATTACCATTCTGTTGTTGTAGATTATCATTTTTATGGTGCGGACCTCAATAAGAAAAAATGTGAACGCGCCGTTGATTTATCTGTAGAAAAATACTGTGGTGTGATGGAGATGTTTAGACGATTTGCGAAAGTTGAAACTAACAATTATTTTCATATCGCAACAAAGCGTAATACTTAAATACTAGACTGTAGGTTGTATGCGGTGGACTCTTAAACCAAAACAAGAAGCGTCGAAAATTGAAGCATTAAAAAAAGTACTTCAAGTAAATGATATTGTTGCAACACTTTTATTGCAGCGCGGTATTGACACTTTTGAAGCTTCAAAAACTTTTTTTAGGCCAAGTTTTGAGGATTTGCATGACCCTTTTTTAATGAAGGACATGGATAAGGCTGTTCAGCGTATTGAAAAAGCTATTGCCAATGGTGAAAATATTTTGGTTTATGGTGACTATGACGTCGATGGCACAACGTCAGTAGCGCTAATGTCCTCTTATTTAAAAACAAAAACCGAAAGTGTAGCAACTTATATCCCAGACCGCTATGACGAAGGTTACGGAATTTCTTATAAAGGGATTGATTTTGCATGGGATAATGGGTTTAGTCTCATTATTGCACTAGACTGTGGTATTAAAGCTATTGAGAAAGTCGCTTATGCCAAAGAAAAAGCGATTGATTTTATTGTATGTGATCACCACAGGCCAGGCGAAAATATTCCCGATGCAGTTGCAGTTTTAGACCCTAAACGGAGTGATTGCGACTATCCGTTTAAAGAACTTTGTGGTTGTGGTGTTGGTTTTAAATTAATTTCAGCATTAGCTTCAAAAGAAGGTAAAACTAACCAAGATTTAGTCCAGTATTTAGATTTGGTAGCAACAGCTATTGGAGCGGATATTGTACCCATTATTGGCGAAAATAGAGCTTTGGCTTATTTTGGTCTACAGGTCATTAATTCTAACCCAAGACCAGGAATGAAGGCCATAATTGCTGAGGTCAAAAAGGATATATTGACTATAACAGATGTTGTTTTTATTATTGCACCACGGATTAATGCAGCTGGACGGATGAAGCACGGCAATCATGCCGTAACACTGCTTACAGAAACGGATTATAATCTAGCAGTTGAGTACGCTGTAGATATTGATCAATATAATACAGATAGAAAAGAAACGGACAAACGTATTACTGAAGAAGCCTTAATTCAGATTGAAGAAAATAACGAACAAGACCGTTTTACAACTGTAGTTCATGATAAAAATTGGCATAAAGGGGTTATTGGTATTGTTGCTTCGAGATTAACAGAAACTTATTACCGACCAACGCTTGTATTTACAGAAAGTGGTGATAAATTAGCAGCCTCTGCACGGTCGGTAAAAGGCTTTGATGTGTATAATGCACTTGAAGCTTGTGCTGAATATATTGAACAATTTGGAGGACACAAATATGCTGCAGGGTTAACGTTGCTTCCTGAAAACTACGATGCTTTTAAAGCAAAGTTTGAAACAGTTGTTAAAGCAACCATTGACCCTAAATTACTAACCCCAGAACTCAAAATAGATTTAGAAATTAATTTCAATGAAATTGATAACAAACTTCACAGAATTTTAAGTCAATTTGCACCTTTTGGCCCCGGAAATATGACGCCAGTATTTATGTCCCAAGGGCTTACTGATACTGGCTGGGGAAAATGTGTTGGTGAAGATGATAAGCATTTGCGGTTTACAGCAACACAAAATTTTAATGAAAAATTTGTTTGTATTGGCTTTGGTTTGGGAGAAAAATTAGAATTAATAAAAGGTAAAAAACGATTTTCTGCAGCTTATACTATTGATGAAAATCATTGGAATGGAAATGTAAGTCTTCAATTAAAACTTAAGGATATTAAAGCATAAATTTTGGCAAAAAACGACCCATACGCAGCACTAAGGTTTAAAGAATTTAATGTTTTCCTATTGTTACGCTTTGCCCTTGTATTTGGATGGTCTATGCAGTTTGTGGTTATCGAGTGGCAAGTTTATTCTATGACAAACGATGAATTAAGCCTTGGTATTATTGGTTTGTGTGAATTTTTACCAGCATTTCTTATAGCTCCTTTTGCAGGACATATTGTTGATAGAAAAGAAAAACGAAACCTGTTTATGCTGTGTATAGCATTGTTTTCTTTGATAAGTTTTGGACTGTATTGGTTAACATCAAGCACAATCGAAACTTCATGGCAGACAAACACCATATTGTATTGTGTTTATGGACTGGTTTTTTTCGGCGGTGTATTACGTGCATTTTTTGGCCCAACAATTTTTTCTCTTATCGCACTTATTGTTCCAAAAAAAGCATATCCTAATGCAGCAACATGGAGCAGTAGCACATGGAAAGGAGCTAATGTTTTTGGTGCTTTATGTGGTGGGTTTTTAATTGCCTGGATTGGCGTTCATTATACACTAGGAATTATCTTTTTATTGGTAATGCTAGCATTAGTATTAGTGTTTCAGATAGATAGAAAACCTGTTTTAAATAAGTTAACTAATGAATCTATAAAAGAAAGTTTAAAATCAGGATTGCAGTTTGTCTTTAACGACAAAGTT
>Ga0209654_1000625_pt1 | contig 33050 bp, 30 predicted proteins | sample SaaInl1SG_22_DNA_FD_184646 | JGI IMG/M metagenome (GOLD analysis project Ga0209654, IMG submission 184646) | Marine microbial communities from expanding oxygen minimum zones in the Saanich Inlet - ESP_161SG_22_DNA (SPAdes) (version 2) | ecosystem: Environmental > Aquatic > Marine > Intertidal... | reverse complement strand
CTAATCATATTGAAACCATTTCTTAGTTTATTAAACTTCTGTATACTTTTATTGAACTCTCGCTGAAATTTATTTTCTGTATGACTATGATTCCAAAGCTTATTCCACAATGTTTCAAATGAATATGACAATAATTCTGATTTTTCACATTTTGTCATACCATTAAACAATTTGATTATATAGCCTAGATTATTGAGCTCATATTTACCACGTAAGAACTCCGTATAGCTTATCGTGTCTTTCTTTTGAACCATTATATATCTAACTTCCCCACTAATCCTTTTGAAACAAATTAATCCATAGCTTGTTATGGGAAAGTTACATACTTTTGTAGTGTGACCATAAATACCACAGTTTAAACAACATACATTTGTACGCATACTCTTTGTTTAAAATATAAAAATAAACGTTTAAATACATTGATATGATGAATTAATTGCACTTGTTCATCTTTAGAAACATAGGTTTTGCATCAGGAATTAAATCCTCCATCCCAGTAGCATTTTCATCAGAAACTTGTTTAACTGGTAATTTACGTTTGGTATGATTCATAAATATTTGATGATTCATAGAACAATACTCACCAGACTCTTGCAAGACTGGATAGTTGTGATATGTATTTTTTTGTTCTGGTTGTAAGTGGAAAGTGCTAGCATTTAAATTTTCATATCCAGCAAGTTGTTCAAAAGCAGAATGATTTTCGGGTCTTTTTGCACATCTTCCACTTTCCGATTCAAAACGGTTATTTGTATACATATTTCTAGAATCGAAATCTTCAAATTGTTTAGAGAACATTGTATCAAGTATTTCACTGTCTAAAACGGATTTATCACACATTTATATTTATTCTAATATATTATAATTTTCACTTGTAATCATTTTAACATAAGCTACAATATCTGGCGTAGCATTGTATTCAAAATAACTCTTGTTCTTTTTAGTATCACGTAGTGAATCTTTCTTTTTATTGGCTATTACACTAGTATTAGTTTTATGAACCATACGCACGTAGATCTTTGGGTCATTATCAATGATAATATACTTTGTTTTTGCCTTTACATCTTGTTTGAGTGGTATATCTTCATTATACTCAGTGGAATCGTACTTCAATTCCCAATTTTTTCTACCGAACATGATCACAAATCCAGACTTTAACTCCATGATCCATGTAAAGTTTGTGTTCAAATTATGTTCTATTCGTTTCGTGAAAAAAAGATAATCATTTTTACCTAACCGATTGTACAAATAAGTGAGATAGTTATCGGACCGCCAGTCATCGTCGTCCCAAAGTGTCCATAATGCACCCTCTGGAATGAATTCAAAAGCTAGATTCCTCATATCTCCTAATGTCATTTTCTTTGCTTTTCTGTTTGTTATAGAAATCTCGAGTATATCTGGATCACTGATGTTCAACTTTTTACCTTCATTTATGATGATCAACTTTTTTTTCTGATAATTCTGCCGTTTAAAATTTTTGATTGATATTTGTGCAAAATCCCACCTATCTTCTTTTCCGGTGATCATTACACAATAAACTACATCACTTGAACTACTTATTAAAGTTTCTTTGTTTTTATTTATGTTTTGAGTTTTAGGCTTTTCATGCGTTGATGAATAGTATCTTGAAGTAAATAAGAATAATATGCATAACATACAAACTATAATGACAATAGAAATTATGAAAATCATATACATTTATTTGAGAAAATAAAATATAATTATAATTATAATGCTAAAAAAATTGGCATATATTGTGATTATTACAACACTAATTTATTTCATTTATGTATCATTAAAACACGACGATTATATTAATAGGCATTCTTACTACAGAATCAACAACAAAGGTAATGGCTCTTTGAAACTAAACCAAAGTATATCTGATGTCTTGACAGATTATTATGTCGCTAATGCAAAAACCAAAGATGAGGCGAGTATTTTCTTCATGGAAAAATTCAGCGATCATCATAATTTCGATATTATTAAGAAGATATCAAATTATAATACTAAGTATCTTTATAACATTGTATCTATTGACTACATATCATCAAAATCTAAATTATATGAAATGATGAAAAATCAATCTGAATATGATGATCTTCAAAAAATTTTTCCATCATCATATCTTCTCGAAAATGTGAGTGATGTGAAGAAATTACGTGAATATATGAAACACAAAGACAAACCAGTTATATTTAAAAAAAATGTCCAACAACAAAAAGGCTGTGACATAGTTAAAGATATAAAGGATATAAAAGTTGAAGAATATGTTATAGCACAAGAATTATTACAAAATCCTTATCTCATCGATGGGCGTAAAATTAACATACGTGTGTATCTTTTGATTTCCATAGATAACCAAAATAGACTAAATGTTTACATGTATAACGATGGCTTCATGTATTATACTTCTTCACAATACATGGCGAATAGTGACTCTCATGAATGTAATATAACTACTGGTTATATTGATAGAAGTGTATATGAAAAGAACCCTTTAACAATGAGAGATTTTACAGAACATATAGGACACGAAAAAGCAAGAGTATTCAATAAAAATGTATCATGGTGTTTCAAAACATTATTTAACAGTATAAAAAAAGAAATACTTCCAATAGAAAAGACTTTACAAATGAATAAATTTGTGATAATGGGCGCGGATATAGCAGTTGATGAAGATTTAGGTATTAAGCTCATGGAAATTAATAAGGGACCAGATCTTAGATATAAAGATAAAAGAGATGGTAATGTAAAGTATAACTTGTTAAAGAATACTTTTGCGAAAATGGGAATAATCAATGATACACCAGAGAATTTTATTACAATTATATGATGTAATAAAAGAACAAAAAAGAAGCAGAACCCTGCCCTCATCGTGAGTCGAACACGAGACCTTCTGCTTACAAGGCAGACGCTCTAACCAGCTGAGCTATAAAGGCTTTATTAGCTATTTTATACGAACATTTTATTTTTGAATTTATGAACGCAGTTTATTTACAACCTTTGCATTCATCGCAAGATTTGCAGTCTTTCTCACACCCAGAGCATTTATTACAGCATTGGCAAGCCATGATTTTTTAATTATTATGTATATATTATTTCATATAGGCATAATACATAAAATTCTAAACTTAAATAAAATGTACATTAACGTTGAATCTTTCGATGACCTCAAAAAACTCGAAGGAGGAGCTTTGGATTCGTTGAAAAAAAATAATTGCATTATTTTCATTCGAATGAATGGTTGCTATTACTGTGATAAAATGAAGAAAGAATGGCAATCATTGGTGAAAGACAAGAAGAATGATGATAATCTTGACATTCTTGAAATTGAACGAAGTAGACTTGATGATCTCATGAGAAGAGATAGAGAATTCTTTCTTCCTAAGTTCATGGGAATCAGAGGGTTCCCAACACTAATGCTACACAATAGAAACAGAGAAGTATTCCCCTTTCAAGCTGACAGAAAAAAAGTTAATTTTTTGAGATTCATCAAAGCACATTCAAAACCATTAATTATCAAGAAACCAGTCAAGATAAAAAAACTAACTGATAAGAAATCTGAGAAACCTAAAAGTAAGTCAAGAAAAGGATTACGTCCTGATGGTAAACTAAAAAAAGGATACAGATACAATGAAAAAGGTGAAATTGAAGAAGCTAAAAAGGTAAATAAAAAGTAGACCTAAAACATATTTAAATAAATAACTTAATTTTTTATTAAATAAGATGAGTGATAAAGCTGCTCTTTTTAAAGAATATTTATCTCAACAAGCAGATAATGTTTTCATCAATGGACTTTTAAATCCCGATAACATTCAAATGCATAGTAGTCGTTTACCCGTGCATGATCAAAATGCCGAAGACGAAGATGATGATGACTTTGAAAGGTTTAAAGCGATTGTCAAATATTATATCAAAACTGATAATGAAATTAAAGACATCAAATCAAAAGTCAAACTCCTTAATTCTGAGAGTAAAACACGCCAAAAAATTCTAGAATCGATTTCCCCTACAATTATGGAATTCATGTCTAAAAATGACATCGACGAACTCAATTCTAAAGATGGTGTGATCAAATACAAAAAGTCAATGGTTAAATCACCATTAACACAGAAAATGTTAAAAGATCAATTGTATGAGAAATTCGGTTCTGCTGATGAACTCAAAAAAGCTCTTGATAAAATTTTCAAGGAACGTGAGAAAGTTGAAAAGCAAAGTCTTAAAAGAATTGCCTATTAAAATCTTGTTTTTTACCTCCATCATATACATTAACTATTCCAGAATCAATCATTTGTTGATTGACTGATTGACTGTCGTTTTTATGTTTATACACAGTTACAAGTGTTCTTCCATATTTATCATTTTTACCACATTCAATGTAAACGAACCCATTGATCTTTGTTTTACACAAACATGGATTCCATATCTTGTGTGTTATATCATTATTGAAACAAACAAGGTCTTTTAATAATTCACGTGATTCAACAGCAGCATTAATATGCTCTTGTCTATACGGAATTCCAAGTTTGGGTTTCATTTCTGGAGAATCATAACCCAGTAATCTGAAATTGAACTTTAAAACTCGGTCATGTTTTAATATACAAGCCTTAAATGTATCTCCATCATAAATACTTGTAATTCTAGCATAGCCTTTGAATCCATCAAGATTAAATATTGGAACACTGTCATCTATTTTTGATAATTTGCGTTTTTGATAAAAATAATTCAAAATAGCAATCATTATACTGTATCATATATAATTTAATTCATTCTGTCATATTTTTAAGTTTATTATGATAAAAAAATATGTGATTGATATGATGATTTCACATATTTTATATTTTAGTGTATACAAATTCAAGAGAAAATGAATTCATGTTCAAGGATTGATAGTTCATTCTCATATTCTCTGTACAATTTTTTCATCATATTAATTTCTTTCTTCCTCACGATAGATATTTCTTTCTCTAGGACTTCAGTTTGAAGGTCATAGTAATCACACATCAATGTATAATATTTTACTTCATAGTCGTTTTTCATATGAAGAAGTTCTGCATATGATTTAGTCATTATGTATATAGTTATTAACTGTTTTTGTTAAATAATTATTGTTCTTATATAATCATTCGAAATTAGGATCATTTTTTAGAAAAAATCCAAAATTATTCAATGTTTTTTGCTTTTCATATTTTACCATCACACATATCAAGCACTATGTTCTTATTTCTCTGCACTATCTCTTTGTCATTGTCAGTCATATACTCGATATCTGATATATTCAGTCCACATGCATTACGATTATCAGCCCAAAACTGATTGTTTACAACGTCTTTTTTATTTCTTACAATGACATTAGAGTCTCTAATTAATGTGGCTGTTTGCACTCCTAAGTCCATCAACACTCGTATCAGTGGCTTTCTCATCTCTACACCATCTTTTATAACAGCGCATGTATTGGACTTTTGACCTTCGGGTAAAAATATACACTGGTTCTCCTTGATACCAAGAATCATACGGGTCAAGTCTTCAGATAATTCGGGATATTGCATTCTGCAGTTGTTGAAGAGTCGCTTAATATCGTCTTTCGTTATATGGTCCACATTTAGATTGTCATAGTTGTTATAGTTGATACTGTGATCAAAGTAATTGTTATTATTGTTAGTAATGTTATAATTATTGATGGTTGATTTAGATTCTTCAGCTTCTTTTCTCTTTTGTTTTTCATTCTCCAACTCTTCTTCTAATTCTTTGATTCGTTGTTGCTCTTCTGTTAATACAAGTTCACATTTAACACTTTTCATATGTTTATATTTACCTTGTCTGCTTGTAAATATCTTTTTACAAGTTGGACATTGTAATGAATCTGCTTTTTTACAGGTAATGATATGTCTCTTTAAATTCCAAAGAGAACATAATTCCTTATCGCAAAATTCACATTTAAAATTGTTTTTATTGTTAAGGTTTACATTTTGAGGAGTAGGGTCTACGCTAGGGTTTACATCCCGAGGAGTAGAGTCTACGCTAGGGTTTACATCCTGAGGAACAGGGTTTACGCTAGGGTTTACATCCTGAGAATAGTCTTTTATTTGCAGTCTTTTTATTCTCTTTTCACAAGCAGATGAACGACTGATATGCTTTTCATAATTTTGTTTTTTATTTGTATCGTAGCCACACTTTATACAAATCCATCTTTTCTTATACATTTTATTATTAGTTAATACATAGATTTTAATCTTAAATAATTAACTTATACTTTATACTTTTATACTTTTTATACAAAAAAGGTATAAACATATATATATCATAAAAATAAAAAGTCATAAAAATAAAAAAATTTTGAAAAAAAAAATTTTTTTTGAAAAAGTTTTTGAAAAGGCATTATTTTCTCCCATAATTTCAAATTTGTTATTTTTATTTTGATTATGGATTTTACTTTCAAATTCAAATTTTACCATCACACATATCAAGCACTATGTTCTTATTTCTCTGCACTATCTCTTTGTCATTGTCAGTCATATACTCGATATCAGATATATTAAGTCCGCAGGCATTGCGGTTGTCTGCCCAAAACTGATTGTTCACAACGTCTTTTTTATTTCTCACAATGACATTGGAGTCTCTTATTAATGTGGCTGTCTGCACCCCCAAGTCCATTAAAACCCGTATCAACGGCTTTCTCATCTCTACACCATCTTTTATAACAGCACATGTGTTGGACTTTTGACCTTCAGGTAAAAATATACATTGGTTCTCTTTGGGACTAAGTATCATACGAGTTAGGTCTTCAGATAGTTCAGGGTATTGCATTCTACAGTTGTTAAAGAGCCGTTTAATATCGTCTTTTGTTATATGATCTACATTTAGATTGTCATAGTTATTATGATTGATACTATGATCAAAGTAATTGTTATTATTGTTAGTAATGTTATAGTTATTGACAGTTGATTTAGATTCTTCAGCTTCTTTTCTTTTTTGTTTTTCATTCTCCAACTCTTCTCTTAATTCTTCTATCAATATATCTTTATCATCTTTAATCTCAACGAATTCACATTTGACATTCTTCATATGTTTATATTTGCCTTCTCTTGATAAAAATGTTTTTTTACATGTTGGACATTGTAAACTATTCAAACCATTGCACTTCTTTTCATGTTTCATTAAATATGACTTTGTAGAAAAAATTTGATTGCAATATTTACATTCATTTAACAATTTATTGTTAGGGTTCACATTTTTTTCAGCAGGGTTCACATTTTTTTCAATAGGGTTCACATTTTTTTCAGCAGGGTTCACATTTTTTCCAGAAAGGTTCACATTTTTTTCAGTGTTTTTATCATGATGTCTTTTCAATCTCTTTTCACATGCATTTGGACTGCGTTTATGCAGTTCTAAATTGTATTTTCTATTTGTGCTATAGCCACAAGTCTCACAGATAAATGATTTATTACTAACCATTTTTATTACTTAATATGTAGAATATATTTTTTAAATCTATTGGACTAAAATACTAAAATACTAAAAAACTAATAATTAGTTAGTAACATATATATATCTTAAAAATAAAAAGTCATAAAAATAAAAAAATTTTGAAAAAAAAAATTTTTTTTGAAAAAGTTTTTGAAAAGGCATTATTTTTCATCTCCAGATATTTTTGACCACGAAGCATGGTATATGCTATTCCAAACAATGTGTTATTATTATACACCATTAAGATATACGAACATATAGTGCTCCACCATAATGTGTAACACCAGTCTTATTTACCATATTATAGGCCTCCAATTTGAAATTATTTAATATCATGAACATGTTCAGGTCTCTGAAGATAGTGCACTTGCCATTATCCTCAGAATCGTATATTTGAGTATAGACGTAATCAACATGTTCATTTATGAATTGTTGGAATGTGTGTAATACTTGTAACTCTTGTCCACTCAATGTAACATTCAAAAAGTTATGTGGTTGAACATTTTGCAATAAGTTGTCTTGTTGTATGTGCTCTATATCATTTCTATTGATCCATACAATTTCATCTTTTGAATGACATTTATATTGATCATGAACATGAGCATCATACGCACCTATGTGAACGATACCATTGATTGGTTTCGATTCTTTGACATAATTTTTAACAATTGTGCTGAATAATATATGCATATTGCTTTATTTATAGTGTCACTTTTATTTTTATATAAGTTTGTCGTGAAAAAAATTGATACTGATTTATAAATATGAATCATATTAAGAAAATAACCCTTCAATATTATATCCATCTAATTTAATATGAAAAATCTTGTCATTGTTGAATCTGGTGTCAAAGGTAAAACGATTGCTAAGTATTTGAACATACCAGATATCAATTCTAAGTATGGAAAATTCAAAGTTATTGCATCAAATGGTCATATACGAGACTTGGTAAAGAAAAAAGAGGGAACAGAAAATGGAATTGATGTTACCAACTGGAATGCGCATTATGAAACTATCAAAACAAAAGCTAAAACTATTAAGGCTCTAAAAGAAGCAATTGATGAAGCTGACATGGTTTGGTTAGCGGCTGATCTTGATAGAGAGGGAGAAGGTATTGCTTGGCATATTAAACAGTTTTTCAAGCTTAAAAAATATAAGCGAATCACTTTCAATGAAATCACACAAAATGCAATTATTCGTGCTATTAACAACCCACGTGATATTGACTATAACCTAGTTGATGCTCAACAAGGGAGACGAATTTTGGATAGAATCATAGGATTTCGCCTTACGCAAACATTGTGGAAGAACTTTAATACATTTTCAACTATGTCTGCTGGACGTGTTCAAAGTGTCTTGCTCATGATTTTGTGTGAGAATGAAAAGAAAATCAATGCTTTTGAGTCCTCGAGTTACTGGAACATTCATGGTAACTTTCAATTGGATAATATTAAGATTGAAGAAGCGAAACTTTATGATGATGCTGTGTTGAAAAAGTTTGATGATAAAAAGATGCTTGTCAAGTTCTTTGATAAGTTGCGAAAAGCACAATATGTTGTTGATAAGAATAATACAAAAATAAAACAGAGAAATGAAAAAGCACCTCTGCCATTCATTACTTCTACAATGCAACAAGATGCACATTCCAAACTGGGATTTTCATCTAAGAAGACTATGAAAGTCGCACAAGAGTTGTATGAAGCTGGTCACATTACATATATGAGAACTGATTCTACAAGTTTATCTAATGATGCAATGAAAATGATTCATAAACACATTGTTGATACATATGGTGAAAAGTTATTCTTCAATAATAATGCAACAAATACGAAGAAATCTAAAAATGCTCAGGAAGCTCATGAAGCCATTAGACCTACAAAAATGAAAGAATTGCAACTATCAGGGGATCAAAAGAAGTTATACGATTTTATCCTTAAACGCACTATTGCATCGCAGATGAAACCAGCTGTATATGAAGAACTGCATATACATTTGAAACATGATGTAGATAAGACAGTATTTGTTGGAAAAGCGAAAGCCCTCATTGAACAAGGGTATTTAGTGGTGTATGATGTAAAGCGAGAAAAAAGTCTCGAATCAATGTTAAAGGAAATTCAAGTAAGTAATAAAACAGTAAAACCTATTAAGATAATAGGGAATAATGTTTGGACCTCGCCGCCACAACATTTTAATGAATCGAAAGTAATTAAAACGCTTGAATCGGTTGGTATTGGAAGACCTTCGACATATGCTTCTATATTGGATAAACTGTTTGAACGACAGTTTATTCAAACAAAAGATATTGTTGGTGAGGATAAGAATTACGAAGACTACATTATCGATTTTAAAACAGATAAACTTAAAGTTGCAAAAGAAACAAAGTCATATTTCAACGAGAAAAACAAGATTGTTCCTACGACAAATGGTTGTGCTATCAATGATTTCCTTCATAAGAATTTTTCAAACATTGTGAATATTGACTTTACAAGTTTGATGGAGGATGATTTAGATGAGATATCTACTGGCAAAAAGAACCTGAAACAAGTCATGTCAAAGTTTTATCAGCCTTTCGTGAAAGAGTGTGAAAAACTCAAAGTGGAGAGAGGAAAGAAAACTAAAATAGAAGGAACGAATAATGAATTTAACATCAAAGGTAAAACATACATTGTGAGAAATGCGAGATATGGACCAGTCATTCAGCAAGATAAGACATATGTAAGTTTAACACAATATATGAAAGATACTGATAAGTCCATTGAAGATATTAACGAGAAAGATATTAAACTATTGACAAGTCTTCCAAAAAAAGTTGATTCGAATAAAACACTTATGTATGGTAGATACGGATTCTATTTCAGCTTTGAAAAAGAAGATAAGACCTTACGAGTATATAAGAATATGGTGAAAGATGTATTGGAAGGTAATTATGACAAGTTTGTTTTGAAAAAATGAATTTCATAATTAATATAAATGCAAATTATACCCATACATATAAATGAGTTCTACATTTATGATATATTTCATAATGATAATGACAATTTAGTTATTATTTGTGCTCCTGAAATGGCACTTCGCATTACATATAAGGATAAGATATTTACTGTTTACACATGTCCTCATGGAAATACAAAGATATATGTGTTAGATGTAACCGTTGAATACGAAAAAAATATAGTACTTAATATTAACTCAAAAAATATTGAAACAGAAGTCAATAAATATCCAGAGTTCAAAGATGAACTTATTGCTTCTACAATGGTGAAAAATGAAGAAAAATATATCAAACAATGGATTAAATATCATAGGAGCATTGGAATAGAGAAATTCATTATTTATGACAATGCTGATTTAAATTCAGATAAAAACGAACTTTTATATCTATTAGAACCTTATAAAGACTTTGTTTTAGTGGTGAAATGGAGTTATCCATTATTTTTATCAAATAAAAGGAGTGGTCAAACAACACAAATGAATCATTCAATATGGTGTTTTAGAAATTGTAAATATATTGGCTTATTTGATGTGGATGAATATATGAACATTCAAACAAAAGATCCTATTTCAAGTTCTAATATAAAAAAATTATTGAATACTATAGTCGTTAAAAATAAGATAAATAATGATGAATATGGATCATTAAGAGTACTCTCTAAAATATTTGTGAATCCCAATAATAGATATAGAACAGATGATTTTAACTTTTTGAAAATATATAATTGCACAGAAGTAATTAAAGGATATCTTGAAAAAAATTTTATAATACCTAAAAACGTATTAGTTGTAAGTGTTCATACTATTACTCATGGGAAAAAAATGTTCGATGTATCTGAACATGATATATTTTTTAATCATTATATGTTTTTAAACAAAGCTGATAGAGCTCAAGATACACTTGAATTGATAGATACTAGTATATATCGACATTCAAAACAATTTTTATCGGATACAGGTGCACAACTTCATTTCGTAACTTATGGCGATGATAAATTTATAGAATCGAGGAAAAGAATATGCAATGAAGCTATGAATACAGGGTGGTTTGATACTATTACGTTTTATACAGATATGGATATAAGTTCTTCATTTCGAAAATGCATACAAGATATGCCAATTCTAATGAAATGTTTCATATGGAAATTCGATATAATTGTGCAAGCTATGAATAAAGCAAAAACGGGTGATATTATAGTATATGCAGATTGTGGATGTACTATTAACAAAACAGGGCAAGAAAGATTTGAACAATATATTAAATCTTTTGAAGATAATCCCGATCTTGGAATTCTTATATTTAATAGTGGATGGAAAGAAAAAGATTATACGAATAAAAAACTCTTTGATTATTTCAAAATTGGTAAAAACTCATTCATTGGACAGTCTGGACAAAATATTGCTACATCTTTTATTATTAAGAAAAATGATCATGGTATGAAAATATTACAAGAATGTTTAAAAGTATTAGATGATGATATTAAGCTTATAACTGATGAATATAATATAAAAGGTGAAACACATAGACACGACCAGAGTATATTAAGTCTTGTAACAAAAATACATGGAGCCATATTTATACCAGATGATACATATAACTGTTATCCAATATGTAGTAAAGAATTAAGTGATTCATGTCCAATAATTGCTACTAGAATAAGATATTAAATCATTTAAAGTTATCAACCCATATAAAATAGCTTAGTCCAAATTGCATTTTTATGAGAAAAAATGATCTTAAAGAAATAATTTGTTATAAAATATAAGAATCACAAACAAAACAGTTATATACATTATATATTATATAATGGGCTCACAACAGATATCACATTCTGAGTGGAAAAAACGTAACGAAGAGTTGCGTTTTAGATACAATATTGAAACCGACAAATTTTCACCACAAACATGGAATTGTCTCCCCAATTGTCAGTCAGGCTGTTACAGAGGGTGTAATAATAAATGTTGGTTTTGTTATATCATCCAAGATGTTCATCATGTGATGAATCATCCTTGATCACAGGTTGAAATGATCCTTTAAAAAGTTATGAAAGTGCTTTTCGTCACTTTCTTTTTTTACATTGTCTAAATTTAATTCAAGTATAATTGTTAAATCACTTCTATGTAACTCGTAATCATTAGTATCATCTGATTCGTATGGTAGCCCTTTATTTTTCACAGTTAGATACATTCCATTTTTATGTGGTATATGATGAGATAAATCCATCATCGAATTGATGAAATTATAATTTTTTTTCAGTCCATAAAAATATTCATATAGATTCATTTTGACTTTATAACTCAAACCATAATTGTCACTAATCTTATTGACACATAAAACATCATCAACAAACAGGGTTTTATCATATTCACCATAGTCTATATTAATACATACGATTAAATCTCCGCACTTTTTAGTAATGGGGTTTTCATCTCCTAGTTCTTCAAATGCATACTCATTTCTAAAATTAAGTAAATCTATGTATACAGTATGGCGAACTTTCTCACTATTTAAGAATCTTTTATAATTGATCTTCTTCACTTCAGCATTATAAATATCTTCTATTTTCACTTTTATATCTAACTTTATGTTTTTTGGTTTCATGAATAAATACATGAAAACCATGAATTTTCGTGCCCTATCATTTAAAGACAATGTTACAGAACGTTGTTCTAAAATTTTCTTATATGCCTTATCAATTTGAATGAATTTTTCTGTATTCCCTCCATTTTTATCGGGATGAAATCGTAACACAAGTTTTCTATAGTTTGCTTTGATATCTTCTATAGAATCAGATTTCTTACTTTCCAGTATTTCATAACAATCTTGCATTAATCTACATAATAATCTGTGGCTTGAATTTAAATGCATTAAAAAATAATATGAATTGCATTAACAATCATCACTATTATTCAATGAGTGAATCCACATCCACATTTACATAGTCTTTAGCCACTCACAAACTTCTTCACATATCCTTTCTTTATTGTTTTTGGCATCGATTATTATTACTTTTTTATTTTCTTTAATCAACTTTTGTATACAGTCTTCGTATAAGTCATACAGTTGTGTGATATATTCCATGGTTATCCCTGATTCGCATTCTCTACTGCGCTTGTCTATTCTTGACATACATACTTCTGGACTTGCACGAAGATATATGAATATTTCGGGTTTATATCCAACATTATCAGTTATGTTTTCAATAAGTCTATATTCTTCATTTGACAACAACCCGTTATTGAAAGCATTTTTAGCAAATATATGACATGCTTCCCAAGGTGATCTTTCAACAATTTTGTTGTTGATATCCATATTTTTAAAAGAATTGAGGATTTCAACCTGTAACGTAAAACACCAACGTTTCATATCATTGTAAAATTTAGAAAGGAATTTCCATTCATGAACTGGTTCGTAAGCAACATTGAATCCCTTTTCTGACAATGAATTCAGTAATGTGCTTTTGCCACATCCAATGTTACCTATGACTGATACGTTATACATGGTTGTATTATATAATTTGTATAATTTTTATATCAATATTATGACAATGTTGATCATGAGTAATTCTATTTGGATCAATTTTTGTATGATTTAATTTGATATAAAAAAATGATCATTGATCGTAGTAAATAACAGAATACTCTTATAATGTTGACAGATTATCTCATAGAAAATGTTACCAAATATTCAGAATTCATTCATCCAACTATTGATATATCACGATTGGGTGTAGATATGAATTATCTTGTATACTCATTAGATGAATATATGAATTATTTGATAGTTAATGAGATGATTGAAAGTTTCATTGAAAACAAATATGTTAATCCAACGGTGAAAGAAGTCGATAATATTGTTTTCAAAACAGTTTACAACGTGATTGATATTGATTGTAATTCTATACAACGAAAATATAGAAACAATATCCACGATTTTGTAGCTAAATATGTTAAAAGACAACCTTTGAATAGTCAAAAACACTTGGTTGTGTTGAGAAATTTCAATGGAATAATGGGTAAATTTCAAGAGCTATATAAAAGCACGATTGAGAAGAGTTATACGAACACGTGCTTCATTATTACAGCCAATGATATGTCATTGATTCAAAAAAATATAAGGGATTTGGTATGTTTTATAAGAATACCTTTGCTGAAAGATAAACAACTCCAGAATTTATTGAATAATGTAACAGAAGATAATGATATTGATGACATAGATTTGAAAAGTGTAATAAGCCAATGTGATGAGGATTTATACACTTGCTTATGTGATATACAGAAATTGCATGATTCGTGTGAATCTAAATCAACTTTCGTGAATCTTTTTGAAAATGCAATTATAGAATTGCTTGAATTTATGAAAAAGAGCAAATCGTTAGAGAAGACTATTGAATCTATTAGAGTGACAACCAATAAGTTATTGTATTATTCACTATCTGATAATTGGTTGTGTAATACGATATTGAAAAAAGCTTTGGATATAAAGAAATTGAAAAAATACTCACATGAGATTATCCATGCAGTAATGTTGTGTAATACTGATTTGATAAATAATGGAAAAAAGATCTTTGCCTATGAGAAACTGTTTATAACTATATATGGATTCATGCACAATATATAAACAACTAGGTCATAATCGTTTCTTCAATAATGATTCGACTTCTTTAATGAGTTCGATATTCTTATTTTTTGGATTATAAATATGCATTATAATAGAGTTAAAATCTTTATTCATTAGCATTGTTTCTAATTTGCTCATTATACTAGAATGGAATATATTTTAAATATTTCGGGTCTCAATCATTTTTTAGTGTGCAAGTATTGCACTGTATGTTCTTATATTCCTCATATGCCTTTGCACATACGATTTTCTGTGCAAATTCTTTTTATGAACCAATGCATGTGGAATAATCCCACTTTTATACACCGAACCAATAAATAAACCTGCCGATAGTACCTTTGCACTTGTAACACCAAATCTACTAGGTATTGTGTAAATTTCGTTATTCATATCATCATCTATATCATCAATATCTGCTAAATTTGAAATAGCTGTTGCAAGCATACCAACAGAAAGTGTATGATCGTAATTTACTTCAATATTTGAAATGAGATGTGGAACCACTGTGATCGCACCAGTCCAGAATGTTCCTACATAGAATGGTTTTAATAAAGGGAAACTCTTTTTAAATTCTGGATACATAACAAGTGATAATATTTCAGGGGCAATCCATGGAGATAGATCATTATACCAGAGTATCATATTTGCACATAATAGAGCAAATGCTAAAGATTCAGGATCATCTTCTACTTTACCGTCCAAAAATCTATCTGCACCATACACCCAACGTGCAGAGGATAGAATATATAATATAGGCAAGGGTTCTAATGGTGTTCCGGTAGATAATGCTAAAAATGACATAATACATCCAACACCCAATCCTGATGACATTTTAATATAAGGACTCATTAAATATGGGATAAGCATTTCGCATAGAATTTTAATTGACTAACTCGATCTTTTTTTGTCATGTAAATATTAAATATAAGATGTATAACAAAGACATAGTTGAATTATGTAATCGTCCTCAAAAGGTTTCTGGATTAACGATTAAAAATTTAAGATTTATGTCAGAAATGTTAGACACAAAATCCAAAGCTAAAACACGTGAAGGACTTTGTGAAGCCATCATTAAAAAAGTATACACTAATAGATTGGATGGAAAACCTGATTTTTACAATGAAAACTGGGGATTCGATAAATACTCGTGCAGAAATGTTGAGAAATGTGAACCAAAAACTCAAATACCACCACCACCTCCGCCACCATCAGCAAAATCAATACCTGCTCCACCACCTCCGCCACCTCCACCACCTCCTCCAACAAAAAAAGCTGATAGTAAGAAAAAAGCTGAAAGTACAGGTCCTAGTTGGAATGATGTGATGGCTGAGTTAAAAGATAAGGCTAATGCTAAAAAAAAGAAATCTGAATGATAACTTTTATTTTTTATTTTTTGAATTTTTTATCATTTATTGAACAATTGTGATACCATTTGTGATATAATCAATGTTATCGGCATTAGCCTTATCATCAAGCTCATTTATCTTTTCAATGTGCTTGCACATCATGTTATTTGCAGAGCAATGATATTTGAAATCGGGACAAGTGCATGTATAGTGTTCATCTTTGGCATTATATTTGATAGTGTATACACTATCATTGCGCCATTCGGTGCTTTTGTATTTGTAAATCTTATCTTTTGGAGAATCCTCATGAGATTCTTCAACTTCATTATCAGATTCTTCATCATCAGATTCTTCATCATCAGATTCTTCATCATCAGATTCTTCAACTTCTTCAACTTCATCAACATTCTCAGAATCCTTAACAGGTTCATGGTCAATGAGCTTAGGAATGTCTTCAACATTTTCGCTGTCATCAGACATTTCTTTCATGCATTCAGTCACCTTCAAGAGCAACTTTTCGCAAAATGCCTTGCCGCGCAATTTGCATTCATCGTTAATCATGTGAATAAGGAAAGAGTCCATTGTAGTTAGTAGTAACTGTTAACTTTTAATTTGAGTGTTTGTAGTTTGTGTTTTATATATTCAAAATTTAACAACAAGATCATTTTTTAATAAATATTTACTTTTTAAATCAAAATATTCATCAATTTTAAATGATCAATTCAAAACATTCTTTTTTCAAACGTGCTCTACACATTTCATAATTAGGATTAGATATAGCATTTTTGAATGTTCTTTGAATAAGAAATACTTTATCAACAACATGTTCGTGATGTTCTTTAATATAATCGTATTTCCAATATAAAAAGCCACTTTTAATTATATGTTCAACAATTCTCATCGTGCAACCATATGAAGCACCAGAATGTAAGCCTTTTATATCAGCAAGATGACTTAATCTTTTAAATTTGTCATCTATAACAGTGTCATTATATGAAAAATACATAAATGATTGTATTTCATTGTCCCTTATAAAATCATATAGATCACATAGGATTACTGCATTATATGCGTCACATATGCATAATCTCCATAATTCATCTTTAATAAACCAAAAATCATTTACAGATAATAATTCCATCTGAACTATTCTATACTGTAATTCAGCATGATTATCAATTTTTAAATTGTAAAAAATGATATAAAAAAAGTATGATAAGTTTAATTTTCATAGACATAATAATTAAGGATCATGCCTTACTATGCAGTTGCAAAGGGTATAGTTCCAGGAATATATCACACATGGCATGACTGTCAAGAAAATGTGAAAAATTATCCACATGCTCTGTTTAAAAAGTTTGATTCTAAATCTTTTGCCATTTCTTACATGAAAGAGTATAGTGATATTGAAATTAAACAAGAAAATAGCATATTAGATTATATATCGAACACTGTCGAAATTGATTCACATAAAGAAAGTAATATCATACAAAATGAAATTCAAATTAATCATAATTTAACAACACATCAAAAAAATGTTGTGGACAAGTTTATCAAAGGTAATAATATCTTTATTACAGGTCCAGGTGGTTGCGGTAAGTCATTTTTGATCGGAGAGATTATTAATGTAGCTGAACAAATAGGGAGAAGAATGAATGTAACAGCTTTAACAGGTTGTGCTGCAGTATTGCTTGGTCATAATGCAAAAACTTTGAATTCGTGGAGTGGGATTGGTATCGCAAATAAAGATGTTGATACCATTATACAAGGTGTTGTCACAAATAAGCGTAAAAGGAAAAAATGGTTACAGTGTGATGTTCTTATAATTGATGAAGTAAGTATGTTAAGTAAAAGAATATTTGAAATTCTGGATACACTTGGTAAACTAATAAGACGTAGTGATAAACCATTCGGTGGAATACAAGTGATATTTTCTGGTGATTTTTATCAATTGCCTCCTGTTGGGGATAGCTTTGAAGGAAGTAATCAATTTTGCTTTGAATCAGAGAGATGGAAAGAAACTTTCAATGATAATCAAGTATGTTTAAAAAAAGTGTTCAGACAAACAGATGAGGCATATAAGAAAATCCTTAATCAAGTTAGAAAAGGTAAAATAAGCAAGGATTCATATGATACACTTATGAATTGTGTCAATAAGAAGAACACTAGTGATATTGAACCTGTAAGATTATATCCAAAAAAATATATTGTTGATGAAATAAATGAGAAATATAATGATGAACTAACTGGAAAACAAGTAACATATGGTGTTAAATTGAAGCATAAAAAAGTTGATGAAGATAATGATACTAAAGTTATTACAAATGAAAAAGAGAAATCTCAAATAATGGGAGGAAGTTCTATAAAGTATAACGAAAATTTGCAACTCAAAGTGGGGTCCCAAGTGATGTGTATAATCAATTATGATATGGAAAGTGAGCAAAAAATATGTAATGGGAGCTGTGGAAAAGTTATAGGTTTCACTATTAATAAAGAACCTATCGTGAAATTTCACAATGGAAGGTTAATAGAAATGCCAATAACTGTTCAAAAAGTAGAATATGATGATAAAGAATATGAGGTTGAATATATGCCACTGATATTATCATGGGCAATGACGATACATAAGAGTCAGGGAGCTTCTCTTGATATCGCAGAAGTTGATATTGGAAGTGATGTTTTCGAATGTGGGCAAACATATGTGGCATTATCTCGTGTCAGAACTTTAGATGGTTTATATCTCAAATCGTTTGATGTGCAAAAGATTAAAATTAAGAAAGTTGTGAAAGAATTCTATGAAATGATAAAGAACCTGAACTCTTAATCCAAGAATCGTGTATTTATGTGTGTTTTAATATCAGTTAAAGTTTTATAAAATTGTAAAGCTCTGTTTATCAATAACTGCTTCATTTGTAACTTGTCATATGTTTTTTGCATATAGTGATCATAGTTTTCTAGGATATGTTTCAAACTAGGGATTATATTATCATATTCGACCCATATAACATTATTATAAATATCCAAAGTGTTCGCTTTCAATGATAATTCAGAAACGATAAGTTTATTTGAAAATATAAGTCTATCACATCTTACATGTTCAAATATTTTGAAACATTCAAAGTTATGAATGTTTAAGATAATTTTACATTTATTTATTTGGTCGTCTCTATCTTTGCCCCAGCCCATTATGTTCAATATTTTGTAATCAGTTTTTTGTAACTCATTCCATAGGGTAATACGTCTATTTTCAATATTTCCATCGATACTAGGTAATGCATTGATGATACCAATATCGTATTCATAAGTATTATCTTCTTTATTTAGGCTTAATTGTTCTTCTAAATTATATTGATAAGGTAGATGATATAATGGAACTTTTAATTCAATATTATTTATGGAAGCATATTTTTTTATACATTCAATATTAACTATACTGTAATCTACAATCGGAATATCATGTTTTATTATATTTAGTATGTGATTCATTCTTGTTATTTCTGTAAGATGTTCTACATTAAGAAATACAACGTTGTTAACATTCTTATATACATCATCAGGGGTCCACCACATGTTAGTCAAAATAACGATGTAGTTTTTATTGTTAACATATAGATTCCACTTAGATAGAAAATCATTATACTCTATTATTTGTTTCTTTATTTTGAACGAGGCAAGATAATCTTCAATAGGATTATACATCTCTTTGTAAACAAATATGAACTCAGTGTCTATATCTAACAAAAGTGACATCTTTACACTTATGATAAAAAATAAAAGATATATATATTACGCATGATTATTGAGATTATATGCAATGATAAATGGTAAAAATGCATTCATTGTATTATATGTTCTATGAATTTCTACTTCTTGGTTATTTTTTAATCTTGTGACTGATTTATCCATTATTATTTTTTTATAATAGACTTCTTCCATTCTATTCACGAAATTCTCTATATGCTTCATGAACATTCTATTCAAGACTAATTTTTTATCAGTGTTTTCTATGTTATCGAATAAATGCTTTAAATTATGTATATTTTCCATAACATCGTTAAACGTTGACATTTTGACATAAATCAATTTACATTAATCATGCTTTGATTTATTTAAATGCATTTCCGTTTAGTATTTTGTTTATCCTATATGTTGTGAAATTTATGTTATAGCGTTCCGATAGAATCTTGACTGTTTGAGACATATTATTTGCTTTTTTCGTATTTATAACAGTTTGTATCACTTCTGGATCATCATATGCGAAGACCTTATTAAAATGATAGTGTAACTCTCTACCATTCGTAGTAGATTTATATCCAGATATGACTATTTTATTATGATGAACATCGTTATGACAGTTCTTGCACAATTTCACCAAGTTATGCTCATCATCTTTGTGAAATGAATCGAAATTTCCACGTGTATCTGCATCATGTTGTTCATGAATATGATGGATATCGATGGAATCCATAGAATCGCATATCTGGCATTTATCTTTTAGAATATTACTATTATACTTTGAATTCATAGGTATGGAATCTTTTTTTTGAGAGTAATTGTTTCTGATATTAAATGCCATATTCATGAACTCTTCATCCATATCTAATGATCTACAAACTTCTAGACCATACAAAGTGTTACCAATACCCTCCTTAAGGTTTCTATCATAAATGATTTTACCATCTTCATAAGATACACTCAAATGATATGTTTTGGCTGTTGTATCAGCTATGAAATTTACAAGTTCGTGTAAGTGGGTAGCAAATATGAAAGAGATTTTCTTATTGCTCAAAAATTTAATGGCTGAAGATACAATAGATACAGCTGATATTGTTTCTGTTCCTGAACAAAGTTCATCACCAATAACTATACTTCTACTGTCAGCACATTTCATAATAGTTCGTAATTCAGACATTTCGAGCACAAAAGTGGATTGATTTCTATAAATATTATCATTACCTGTAATTCGTGTGAATATCGCAGTATATGGTGTGAACATAAATGATGAGGCAGGAACATACATACCCGCTTGAGCCATTATAATTGCGATACCGACGGATTTCATCAGACTACTTTTACCAGAAGCATTGATTCCATATAAAATCATTCCATTTTCATCAAGTGTAATATCATTAGATACATATTGTATGTCTTTAGATATATATTCGATAATAGGGTGACGTAAAGATTTAGCTTCAATTGACCCAGATGATTTACTTTGATCAATAGTTGCTTTATATAATTTCAATAGAATGTTGTTATGCACATTAGTTGTGTTGAAATCTACATACTCAATAAAATTCACAATATTATAGCATGAATCCGAATAATGGCTTTTTAAATGATCAATGATATCATAATATTTAGTGTGGATAAGTTTTTGAAGCATTTGGGTTGCTTCAATAATTGAGTTATTAATTTTCTTCTCACCACTCATGAAAATTTTAGTAGTTGTTTTGTTGTTAGAAAAGACACAGTTCTTGAAAATATCGGGGTATGATTTTTTATATTGCTCAAATCTTTTAGAAGTGCATACGATATGATACCCTTCGCGATCATTATTTTCTACTTTAAAATGTTCACTGTTCATTTGTTCTGGAAATGAATCAATAAAAGATTGAAATGCTTTGATACTTTCATCAATTATTGACCTGTATTTATAGGCTTCTGTAATGTTTTTAAGGATCTTTTCATCCAAAGTATTGAACAGATTTTCATCACTAAAATTGAATTCCGATTCAAGATAATCAAGAATTTTATGAAACTCGTGCTTATGATCAATGGTATCTGCGATTTTAATCATGCTTTTGATGGATTTGTATATGTTCAAAACATCATATGGGAAGACTTTTTTAGCTTGTTTATGAAAAATCTTTTCAATGTCTTTTACATTTTTCAATGTAGCTCTAATTACTTCGATATCATAATTTTCAAACAGTTGAATATCTTGATATGATAGGCTGATTTTAGTTGCATCAGATGTTGGATTCATTAGTCTGTATCTAAAATAACGTTTACCTATGGATGTAATAGAGTTGTTTAATATATCAAGTAGTGAAATTTCACCAGTTGTGATATTAAGTTGTTCTGGTGCATTATGTGTGATTTTTAAACAAGAGTTGTTTTCAAGAGCGATTGGTTTCATAAAATTAAGGACATTTGAAGGATTATGGTTTTCAATGAATTTAAGAAGATATGCGAAAGAGATTGACCCCAAAAGTTTGCGTTCTAGATCCAAGAACTCGAAAATCGAAAGTTGAGATTCGTTGCGATAAAATTGTTGGAATACATGCTCTTGAAACACTGGCCTGATACAATCATGAGTTAGACAATTTGTTTTGTTATATTGTTTGATGTTAGGGAATAATTTAGAAATGCATTCATGTTGATCTGTGGTAATTTGATCATGGCTCGAAATAATGAGCTCTTTTGGTTGTATGTAAATTCCAATTTTACAAAGTTCCTGTAAACAGATATTAATATCTTGAATATTATGAATTTCTTCAACGTATGTTTTACCTGTACTTATGTCAATACAAGATATTCCAAATGCGAGTGATTTATCATACGGTTGAATATATACGTGCATCATATAATTTGTTGTGTCATTTTGAAAAATTTTTTCATCATATGTCGCTGGACTGATGATACGAGTGACATCACGTTTTGGGTTGGGTGGAGGTGTTACTTGTTCAACAAGAACCACCGTCTTGTTGTTGGTCACTAAAATGTCAATAAATTTATTAAGAGTGTAACTTGGAAACCCAGCCATTAGAGGATTAGTGTTTGAATTCTCGATGATATTTTTGTTTTTTCTTGAAACTTGGATTCCTAATAAAGAGGCTACTTTATATATATCAGCACCAGATTTATTGTTATTGTAATCTACACCATACAATTCAAAGAATCCACCAACTTCCATTAATATAACTGTTTCTTTGCCATATATTTTCTCGTAATCAATACAGTATTGAATGTAATCATCATATATCATAATTGATGTATGTCTTTGTCTATAATCTATTTATAAAAATGTAATATATGTTTAAATAGTTGATTGAATGGATAATCCAACGATACCGTGTGAATTATGTGGTCAAGAGATAGCTTTTAGTGATTATATCAGTCATGTCGATGTATGTCAGCATAGGAGAAGCATTCTAAATATATTGAATCCGATGTTGAATTCATTTTTATCACAACATCAAATGGGAACTATAATCAACTTTGGTTCAAATATTGATTTTAATTTTAATAATAATAGCAATGTTCAAGTAGTGAATATAGAGGATATGATGGATTCATATGAATTAAATAACATGATTTCTGAATTGATAGGGAATGTTAATCATGGAGTGAACAATTTGGATGATGCTATAACTGATGTAACAGTTGAATCAATGTTGTGTTCAAATGATATGGATACAGATATTAAATGTAGTATATGTTTGGATAATTTATGTGAAGTAAATGAAGAAAGTGCTGATAAGAAAATTGTTAAAACGACATGTAATCATTATTTTCATAGAAGTTGTATAACTACTTGGTTGAGAGAACATAGAAATTGTCCTTTATGTCAAAATGATTTCAATGAATAATTTAGAAATAGATTTAAATACAAAAAATGATGTAAAATTTATGGATAATATTATACATGATTTGAAAAACATGAGTGAAAAAGAAAGTGACACCTTCATTGAAACAATGACTCATAACATGAATGATTTGGAGTTTCAAAAAGAAACATGGAAAGTAATCAACACTATGTTTGGAAATGATAAAAAATCAGTTGGTAAAATGTTAATAAGACATCAATTGGAATCTTTCAATGATTTTATTCAAAACAAGATTCAAGATATTATTAATGGTTTCAATAATATTGAAATTTTGCACAAATATAATCACAGCATTGGTGATTTTAAATATAACATTTTGTTAACTGTAGATAATCCAAGATTGAATAAACCACTTATTTATGAAAAGGATGGAAGCACAAAACTCATGACACCAAATGAGGCAAGACAGCGCAATTTCAGTTATGCGTCATCATTGTCCGTTGATATTAAAATCAAAGTGAAATGGTATGATGAGAATGATATTGTGAAATCTTGTGAAAAGGTAATCAAAAATATCAATATTGGTAAGATTCCTATTATGATTGGTTCAAGTTACTGTGTTTTGTCGAATATTAATGATAAAGAATATACAAAAGAAATAACGAGCGAATGTCAATATGACTGTGGAGGATATTTTATCATCAACGGTAATGAAAAGGTTATCATTAGTCATGACAGAATTTCTGAAAATAAGACATATGTATTCTTGGACAGTAAAGCTACACAATATTCACATGTTGCAGAAATTCGTTCCGTCCCTGATAATATGTTTGGTCCTCCAAAATTGACAACACTTAAGATGACAAGTAAAAGCAATCAGTTTGGTAAATTGATCAGAGTTAATATTCATCATATTCGTATCGATATTCCTATTTTCATATTATTTCGCGCACTTGGTATTGAAAGTGATAAGCAAATTATTGAACTATGTGTTTATGATATCGACAAATTTGATAGCAAAATTCTTATTGAACAATTGAAGGGTTGTGTTAATGAAGGTGATTTCATTAAAACACGTATTCATGCACTTGAATATTTGAGTAAATATCTGAATATTAGTGGATACCCTAAGGAAATTATTCAAAATAAGAGTAAGCGAATCAACATTATCATGGATATTCTCAAGAATGACCTACTACCACATGTGGGTGAAAGATATGAAGATAAGGCACTTTACATTGGTTTTATGATTCGTAAATTACTACAGTGTTATAATGGATTACGTTCATATGATGATAGAGACAGTTATCTGAACAAGCGTATTGATACTCCAGGAATCATGCTTGCTAATCTTTTCAGACAATACTATGGAAAGGTAGTGAAAGATACAAAGAATATGATTTATAAAGAACTGAATAGTGGTATGTGGAAATCGAGCAATAACATTGAAAATATTGTTAATAAGAATAACATTTATAAGATTATCAAGCCAACTACGATTGAATCTGGATTAAAGTATGGTTTGGCAACTGGCAATTGGGGAATTAAAAATATAAATTCAAAACAAGGAGTTGCACAAGTGTTGAACAGACTAACATTTTATGCTACATTGTCGCACTTGAGGCGTATTAACACTCCTATTGAAAAATCTGGTAAATTGGTTCAACCAAGAAAGCTTCATAATACACAATGGGGTATAATCTGTCCAGCCGAAACCCCAGAAGGTGGGAGTGTAGGTTTGGTAAAAAATATTGCAGTATCTGCTGCTATTACTATAGCATCAAATTCTACACCAGTATTGGAATTCTTAAAAAGAAATGGTTTGGAAATGTTTGAGCTGAAAGATGTAAACAAATTATATACTGATGTTTGGATTACATTGAATGGAAAAATTCTAGGCACTCATAATGATTCTAATTACATTTACTATACTCTCATAAATGCAAAAAGAGCGGGGGAAATCAACATTTATACTTCAATTGTATGGGATATTAATCATAATGTGATCAACATTTCTACCGAAGGCGGAAGAAGTGTTAGACCATTGTATATATTGGAAGAAAACAATAAACTTAAATTTGATAAGGAATATATCAAGAATATGACCAATGATATGAAATGGACAGACATGGTGTCTCAAATTAGTGGTAACAAGAATATTGTTGAATACTTGGATGTTGAAGAATGCAACAGTAGAATGATTGCGATGTCTGTTAATGATTTGAATAAAAGAGCTAGATTCACACATATGGAGATACACCCGTCGCTGATTCTTGGAGTTTTGGCGAGTAATATCCCCTTTTGTGATCATAATCAAGCTCCTAGAAACACGTATCAGTCAGCTATGGGGAAACAAGCTATTGGTATGTATGCTTCAAATTATCGAAAACGTTTGGATACATTGTCACATATTTTGAATTATCCTCAAAAACCATTGGTAAATACAAACATGGCACGTATTATATTTGCAGATGAAGTTCCATGTGGTATCAATGTGATTGTTGCTATTGGAACTTGGACTGGATATAATCAAGAGGATTCTATTATGTTAAACAGAACTTCTGTAGAACGTGGGCTTTTTGCGAGCACATATTACAGAACAATCAAAGAACAATGTAACAAGAATCTATCCACAGGTGAAGAAGAGATCTTTTGTAACCCAAATAACTTGATAAAAAACAATGAAAAAGAAATTTATAACAATCTAAATGATGATGGAACAATTAAGGAGAACTCTTATGTTTCAACTGGCGATGTTGTCATAGGAAAGTGTATGCCTATTAAATCGAATGAATCTATCACTTACAAAGATACAAGCGTAATAATGAAAAACAATGAATATGGTTTCATTGATATGAACTGTTCATCCGATAAGTATTTCACAAATACTAGCTCAGAAGGATATAATTTCAATAAAATTAAAATCAGGAATTATAGAGAACCAACGATTGGTGATAAGTTATCGAGTAAGCACGGTCAAAAAGGAACAGTTGGTATGATTTACAATCAATCAGATATGCCTTTTACAAAAGACGGTTTAGTGCCAGATATTATTATCAATCCTCATGCTATTCCTAGTAGAATGACGATTGCTCAACTTATTGAAACAATCATGGGAAAAGCATGTCTAATGAAAGGATGTTATGGTAATGCTACACCATTCACGAATCTTGATGTTGGAACTATTACCAAATGTCTAGAAGAAGAATGTGGTTTAGATGCATGGGGTAACGAGATCATGTATAATAGTAGAACTGGAGAACAAATGAAAACTAAGATATTTGTTGGTCCAACATACTATCAAAGATTGAAACACATGGTCACGGATAAGGTGCATTCTAGGAGTTCAAATGGACCAATTGTTCTTCTCACAAGACAACCAGCGGAAGGCAGAGCCCGTGATGGAGGATTGAGATTGGGTGAAATGGAGACAGAATGTCTGTGGGCAAGTGGAACACAGCAGTTTATGAAAGAAAGAATAATGGAATGCTCGGATAATTATAGACTATTTGTATGCAAAAAGTGTAATAATGTTGCTAATGTGAATCCTGATAAGAACATATATCAATGCAATATGTGTGATAACAAAATACACTTTGCGGAAGTTAGAATTCCTTATGCAAGTAAGTTAATGTTTCAAGAGATTCAAAGTATGGGCATTGGAACTAAATTTGTGACTTCTACTTAAAAAAATAAAAAATAGAAAACAACTATAAACCTGTTACATAATTTTGTGAATATATAATAATAATGTGGATTACAATTGTTGTCATTTTATTTTTTGCTTGTTTACTATTCATGATTAGAAACTATTACGTTAGTAACAAGAAAATCATTGAAAAATTCGAAGAGATTCAAAAAAGCACTATGACAAAGTATGAACGCTTCACTGAAATCATCAAAGGATTCGAAAGTGAGAAAGGAACAAAACCATCTCCTAATGAATTACATGCTTATTATGATTACATGATTAAAAAAGATAAGTTCACCAGAGATGATGTGGCTTTGTTATTGAGTGATCAATCATACAAGAAAATTCTAGGTAAATTTATGGAAGAAAATAATCAGCCCGAAGATATAATTCCCGAGAAAACTCCAAAAGTGCAAACAGAAATGAGTAATAATATAAATGATGAATTAGATGATGAAGAAATGGGTAAATTAGTTATGAAGAGTTATGAGAAAATCTATCCTGGAGAAGTTATTTCATCTGAAAACAGGGAATTTTTGATTTACAAATTGAAAAAAGTGGGCAATGATGTAAAAGCTTTGGAAAATTACATGACTGATGATGAAGAGTATAATACATTTATTAAGAAACGAATGAGTGAAGAATTTGAAACACATCATGCTAATGATGATAAAGAAGAGAAGGTTTTTGAAATTAAAAGACCAGATGTTAATTCTAAAACATTAGTTGAAAAGAAAACAGATACAGCAGAAAAAAGAACTTGTAAAGACTTAGAAGATGAACAAGTTCTATCTAAATTAATGTCTGAAAGAAATCTACAACAATTAAAATATACATGTTTAAGATCGAAAGAGAAATATGCTAATTTAGATGAAAAGTTGGTTTTATTACCTGATCAAAAATGGTCCGTGCCTCAAAAACAACCAGAAGTATGCAGAATGAGTGGTGAATTCAACTATCAACCATCGACAGAGCAGACCGCATTAATAGGAACATTGCTAGATGTAGCTGAAGATACCCAAGTAGGTTCGATAATGCCCGATTTCAAATATGAAGAAAATGATGAGTAAATAGTTAATCATTTAACACATCATTGATCATAGTAATTGTAATATTGTCTTTGTTTATTTTTTCAAGTATACTTAAACATAAAGTATTCTCGTTTACCATATGTGTTCCGTGCCATTCGATTTGTAACTCAAGAGTGGCTGTTTCTGGAGACTTTTTTGTAAATCTCTCTTTGTTTAATACCGATACTATTTTCCTTATTCTATTAGTAATTCCCGAAGCATTAACTGGGTGTTCGTGCTTGATGGCCCACTCTAATTGCATCGATGTAATCTTATCCAGATTAGTTATAACACATACATATTTCCAACCAGGACCTCTTGAAGATGTATATTTGGCTCCTCCAGATATTTCAGAATTGTGTTGGCGTAATCTTTTTACTCTATTGTTTGTGATCCCAACGTAAGTGCTTCTTCCATTCTCAATTATATAACAACAATAATCAATATTGTCAGTATTAATAGTATTCTCTGTCATTTATCTTTATTTATAAATAAATGCCATTCACAAAGGACGAATGCAATAAATGGTATGATAATAGACTAATAAATCCTAAAACAAAAAGAAACATACGTTTTGATGGTGCTACATACAATAAATTAAGGACTACTTGTAAATTATATAAGATTGATTGTAAAGAATGGTTAAGAAATAGACATATTAATCCTGTCACAAAGCGTCGAATAAATATTCATGCTAAAAACGGAGTATTTAAGCAATTACTTACAATCTGTGCTGAGCATGATTCTTCGCCACAATTTGAAAAAACCCCATCTGAACAACAAAAGCAAAATCTAATCAATGTAGTGAAGAAATATATAAAACCTATCTTGAATCGAAGTAACTCACTTGATACACGTATTACCTATACTAAAATATTGAAAAATCATCTTAAAACATTTACAAAGAATACATGTATTCAAAAGCATAAGGGTAAGCTTGTATTGATCAATGATAAAGATAAGTTACTTACATTTGAGAAAAGGATAGGTTCTGATTCTGAAAATGGAGTTGCTTACATTAATACTGGAAGTGGCATGTCCAAACTGTTAAAATTCTCTACAAAATTAATGTCATCATCTAGCTCTTATCATAAGCAAGAAGTCAAATTATTAAAGAAAATGTCACAACTTGCAGAAAAACGCAAATGCCCAAACATGCCTATAATTTATGATGTAATTGAATGCAAAACACCTTGTCCTTTTAGTGAGTGTCCTGAATTGACTAAAAATGAACCATATTATATAGTGCTTAGTGAGTTAGCAAATTATGACATGTTTGAGTTCTTGAAAAAAAAAAGAACTACGCATGAACTTCAAAGTGTCTTTTTGCAAATGATATTGTCAATATATGCTTTTCAAAATTTAGGTTATAAACACGATGATACACATTTTGGTAATTTTTTGATACATGAGACAGAGAATAAATCGGGATATTGGGAGTATAATGTCAATGGGAATAAAGTATATGTTCCTAATGCAGGATATACTGTAGTTATGTGGGATCCTGGACAAGCTGAAGTTATTAATGTAGAAGATAATACATATGTCAGGGATTATGAAATACTTACATATTTTATGACATTGGCAAATGAAAAAGGATTCATTGATAAATTTAATACAAAAAATTTACCAGATGATTTTATTGTAGAAATAAAAGAACTGTATGAATATATTCTAAATGAATATGCAAACATAGATTCAAAACTAAAAAAGGAACAATTCATGAATAATATCATATCTATGTTTAAAAAAGGAGATGTGGACTTTCCAGGGGTGTATATCAATAAGAAACCCACAACTAAAATTATTAATGAAAAACCATATGTATTATAGATTATTTGGTCAATAGTTGTAGAAATAACACATTTTGTAAATTTTTATGTGCAACTTTTGATGCAAAGTCAATTTTACTACCACTTAAATTAGCTATACCATATAAACCTCTGTTTTTCAATATATCAAATGGATATGACAGTGAAAATAATAGTGCAGATTCCAACAGGGTTCTTTTCCATGTTGATCCGTTATTAGTGGATTTTTCTGTAGAAGGAATTTTTTCAGTAGTAGAAATTGATGTATTTGTATTGGAAGATATCTTTTCGCTAGATGCAATCTTATTCTTTGATATTGTATACTTAACAGTTTCTTCTATTATGTCTTCGATCAAACTAATTTTCATTACATTTTTAAGACTGCTCATTGGGATACTTTTTGTCAACTTTATACCTGTCTGTATTTTTTTGTAGTTGTAAATTATAGGAATTTTTACAATATTAGCTATTATAACACCGGTAGCAACTGATAGTAATTGATTCATGTTATATTGCTCAAGGTAGCTAATAGTTTTGTGACATGGTATGGAAATCAATGATGACACAAGTAATCCCGTTCCCATTCCAATACATGTTTTTCTCATAGTTACCGGTTTTTCTATCAAAGCATTTTGCCTGAAGGTATCTATGGGAGAAGAGATAGAAAATGCTAAAGATTTAGACACAATAATCTTATCATCTTCTTTTAAATCTTTTAATCGTAGCATGTGGAAATTGCTATTACTTTAATATTCTATTTAAATTTCATAATTAAATCAAATTTTATTTAAATACAATACGAAGATAATATAATAAAACAGAACACATATGTCTTACAGTATAATCGGAACGGGTGCTATGGGTGGCAATCTTGCCTTAAACATTTCTAAAAAAGAACAAGTCAATTTGTTCAATAGATCTTATGCAAAAGTAAATGACTTAATTGTAAATAATCCTAATTTAAATCTTGTTGGTCATGAATCTATTGAGAATCTTGTTGAAAATACCCAAACACCTAGAACGGTAATTACTATGTTACCACATGGAAAAGCTACAACCGATATGATTTCTACTTTAAGCAAACTGTTATCTCACGAAGACACTGTTCTAGATCTTGCGAATGATTATTATAAAGACAGTGAACGAAGATTTTATGAATGCAATTCTAGAGGCATTAAATACTTAGATTGTGGAATATCTGGAGGATATAAAGGTGCATTGAATGGTCCAGCATTGATGATAGGTGGACCACAAAAATATTATGATGAACAAAAGGCATTTTTTGATTCATTTTGTGGAAACTATCAACACATGGGAGACAAGGCTGGAAATGGACATTTTACAAAGATGGTTCACAATGGAGTTGAATATGCTATGCTACAAGGTATTGCTGATATATACACTTATTGTAATAAAGATGTGAAGATTATGAGACAAGTCATCGATAACCTATCACATTATCCAATTTATGGATATCTTATCAAAGGGGCTAAAACCGTATGCGACAAATATGACTTGGATAATATTGATGATGTATGCAAGATGAACAATACTGGATTATGGTGTACAACCATTGCACTCGAACGTTCCATACCATTATCCGTCATTACAAACTCCGTTCTCAATCGTATCGACAGTAAAATTAGTCATAATACTTATTATGATCATAGTAATTGCAAAGTTAATATAAATAGTGCTTGCAATGCACTCCAGTTTATTTATTGTCAAGCACTTTTGGAAGGTTATGCGCTGTTATCATCTGAAAAAATTAGTATTTCAAGAGCACGAATGGCATGGAGTGATTCTACTATAATTGAGTGTAAACTTATTGAAGAAGATTCTCAATTCTTACAGTCACTTATGGATATATGTTATGTTTCCGCGAAAAAAGTTCTCGTAGAATGTATTGCAAATAACTCTAATACCCCTGTTTTATCTTCTGCTATTCAAAAATATAACATTTCACAAGATCCAAAAAAAAGTACCAATTTTATTATGGCACAAAGAAATGATTTTGGGGGGCACGATATTAAATATGTTTAGCATTTAACTTTCAACAGTTTGCTAATCATTCTCAATTTGTTTTTGTCATTTGTTGTATTGAGCATTATCTTATTCATATTTGTAACTTTTTTTAAATATACATCACATTCGACATGTTTTTGCATGAACTTGTAGATACACTTATCAATTGAGCGAACCACGAGTGTAGTGTTCGATTTGCTAAACTTGTCTTTATCATCTGTTTTTTTCATCATCTTGTAATATGTGCTTACAAAATGTGTAATTGTTCCCCTTAATGTATCATAATCTTTCAACAGAACTTTGAGAGAATCTTTCTCAGTGTAGTTCATTTGTGTGTTTTCGTGAATGATCGGCAGCATGGTAACTGTTTGTTTAACGATTGATTGACGTTATGAAATGTATATTTGCACAATTTAGATTAAGATCATTTTTTTATATTTATAGCATTTTTCTTATCGATTTATAAGAGATGAAT
>Ga0209654_1000623_pt1 | contig 33121 bp, 47 predicted proteins | sample SaaInl1SG_22_DNA_FD_184646 | JGI IMG/M metagenome (GOLD analysis project Ga0209654, IMG submission 184646) | Marine microbial communities from expanding oxygen minimum zones in the Saanich Inlet - ESP_161SG_22_DNA (SPAdes) (version 2) | ecosystem: Environmental > Aquatic > Marine > Intertidal... | reverse complement strand
GTATCGTGATGATTTGCGGGAAAGGGTAGCAATAATGGAAAGTGAGTTGAAGAAAGAAGCCAAAGAAAAGGATGATTTAATGACGCAAATTATTGAACTGAAAACTTTACTCGCTGAGTACAAGGTACGTCTTGAGTTTTTAGAGAAAGAGAACGATAGACTCAAAAACAAATAGCTTTGAACTATCAAATAAATATCAAATTCCACTACCCTCACGACAGATTCGCGTTGGGTTGGGAATACATAGCATCTGACGAGGAATACCAATACTCCACAATAACATTATATTTGCTAATAATAACCTTAGATTTTAATTATGAAAGAACCACAAAGTAAGTATTTTAAGCTATCAGAGTTTAACTGTAATGACGGCACTAAAGTCCCTGAAGAGTACTACGACAATGTCCAAGAGCTGATGAACAACTTAGACGTATTGCGAGAGCATTTAGGCTTTCCGATAATAATAAATAGTGCATATAGAAGCCCTGAATATAATAAGTCGGTAGGAGGGGCAAAAAACAGCCAACACCTAACCGCTTCGGCTGCGGATATTAGGTTAAATGTTACACCATCTGTTGTCCAAAAAGCTATCAAAAAGTTAATGAAGGATGGAGATATGAAAAAGGGTGGCTTAGGCATATACAGCACCTTCACTCATTACGACATAGGGAAGTCAAGAACTTGGTAAGCTGGAATGAGGAGCTATTATTTGAATGGCTGAAAGATAAGGTTTACTACGACTTGCTGACCTCTAAAAATCAGATGAGCCGTTGGGACTGCTACTCTCCGTATTACAAGCATAGAATAGAGCTTAAATGTAGGAGAACACACTACGACACTTTGCTGCTTGAAAAGAAAAAGTACGATGCTATGATATCGGAAACATCTAAGCACTTAGATATACCGATGTACATTAACTCAACTCCAGAGGGGATATATGCTTTCAATTTAGGTGAGCTAGTGCCAGTATGGGAAGAGAAGATGCTAAGAGAAACTACGGACTTTGGGAGATATAATCAAATAAATAAGCAAGTGATGTTTATAAACGTTGCTCAGTCTACTATACTCCTATAAGCAGCTGAATAAGGATAGTACCAACTGCCACTATCAAATATTTCTTATTCCTTTTTAGCTTATGTTTTTGTTTTTGGTTACTGGTCAAAACAGCATCATAACGCTCGCTAAGGCTATTTAGCTGCGTTTTAAGCAAGTTTACATCTTTTTTAGTACTATCTATTAGCTGAATGTATTTTAGCTCTTTAGAGCGGCTTATTTTAGATTGCTCTAATAAGCTATCCTTTTGTAGTAACTCAATATAAATGTCATCCACTTGCTTAATAGTTATAGCCACAAGCGTATCTCCTTTATTGTCTATTAATACGCTCTGCGAATAACCGTACACGCTCAGTAGTAGGCATAAGCATATAGTCGCTAGTCTTTTTTTCATAAAATATTTTTATCGTATCAGATATTACCTCTAAGCTCTTTAATTGCTCGTAAATTGTATCCGTATTTGTTAATGTTATGACCTTTTCTTCTATTACTGGATTAGGCTCAAAAAAGTAATCGCAAGCAGCTTGCTGCCCTATGATTAGAGCAGCAATAATAAAGGCGTTTATTATGTTATCCTTCATATTTGCTATCATTTTTCTACTTTTAATTCTCCTATTGGAAACCCTAAGACTTCATTATCTATTGAGTTGAGTACTACATTAAAGTTGTGTACACTCCTTTCGTGAGCCTCGCTACTCACATCCTCCATCTTCTCTTGCACTTCCTCCGCAAATCTGTTGAGTCCTCTCATAGACTTTTTAACGCCTTTCTCAGGAAGGTTCAATTCATCCATAAGCGATAACGCTCTGAGGGTTATTAGGTATAGTTCGTATTGCGGTGTCATTGTCTTAATTTCCAAAATTTTACTTTCAATCTTTAATGCTAAGTCTGTATCCATTGGCAGCGTTTTACGGATAAATTCAAGAACTACCTCTACTGGGTCTCTCTCAGCATTATCTAGTGTTTGATTTATATCCTTATAATCTTGCTGCATTTTCTTATCAAAATCAAAAAGGTTATTTACCTTTCTTATGGCGTGGATTACCGTGGAGTGGTCTTTGTGACCGATAAACTTCCCAATAGATTTAAGGCTAGCCTCCCTTACTCTTTGCTTTGCTATGTAACAATACATTTGCCTCGGCTCTGCTAAATATCTGTATCTCCGTTGACCGATAAAGTCCTTTTTGTCAATATTGTAGTACTTGCGGACGGTTTCAGCTATACGTTCTAGATTATCGTATTGCCTCATATTATATATTTTATGTAGTCTCTCGATTGGTTTACCTTCTCTTGCATTTCTGCTATAACTTCCTCATCATAGTCTATGTCAAATGTCTTAATTCTATACTTGCTATCTATCTGAGAGTAGTCGTTTGTTTCTCCATACTCCAAGTCTTCAGGAGTATTCATAAGCACATAACATAGCTGAGCCTTTCGCTTGCCAGTTAGGTGCATATAGGTTTGAAGTTGATAGTAGTAGTCCTTATTAGGTATTACGTCAAAGAATAAAGGAAAACTAAAGCAGTCCCAACTACTCTTAATGTCTATAATCATATCCTCTAGCATCACATCAGGAGTACCACAGAAATACTCATCCTCGAAATACTCTTCGTTCTTGATAGCGAACAACCAACCTAAATTCTCAGAGGCGTAGTCTATTGCAGCGTCTTCTACCTCGTTACCTTTGGTTAAGTATTTAGACTGTATGTTCTTTCTAACACCGTATATCTGCTCCTTAGTCCACTCTTGTAGATAGCTCTTTGTGGTTTTCGACAGAACCTCACTCTTGGAGCGAGGCTTTGTCATTAGTTTACCTGAGGCGGAAGCTCTTATTTTAAACTCTCTCATTATCTGTACGGATATGCTGCTTGGTTATCTTTACTTATTGCGTAATGCTTCATAAGCTCGCCTATCTTGACTCCTTTATCTATGGCTGCATTCCATATCTTATCGCCTTTATTAACCCACTTCTTATCAGCCTTTGGCTTAGTAGCTTTGCTGGCTACATTGGCATCATCATCCTCTGCTTGTAATCCTAAAAGCGACTGGAGCGTATAGCGTCTGTAATACGTTACTGCACTACCTACCTTCTGAGGGTCTTGGATGTTTGGCAATAGCATTGAACTTGTAACGCTATGTCCGTCCTCTAAGTCTACAATCTCGCTAAATACTTCTCCTTTTACAATAGGCTGGAGGAGCAATAGACCGTTCTTTTGCAGAAGCGGCTCGACGTGCTTGAGTAGTCCGTTGATGTCAAAGTACTTAGACTTAAAAAATGGGTTAGTTGAGTCTTTAGAAATAGCTCCTATCTCTTTTTTGACTGATGCTAGTTTTGTGTAAATGTTCATTTTGTTGTTTATTGTGTTATTTTTGCTTTGTTTTTTTCATATACAAACTGTTTATTGTTAGCCTCTCAGAAATGGGAGGCTTTTTTATGCGGTTAATAGACCTTGGTAATACTCTAATAGCGAGAGCCTCATATCATTAGCCTTGTTTATAGAGATGGAAAGTAAGTCTATTACGCAAGGCTTATTATTCTCTGTTATATTTCTCTTGCCTTCGATAACGCTATTTAAAGTATGTATTGAAACTCCTCTCTTCTCAGCTACTTTGAGCCGCTCTTGCTTGTTCGTACAAGCTTTAAGAATACCTCTCATTTCTTTGCTTATTGTTTTTTCAAATATCATTTTATTTTATTTTTTATGTCTGTTAAGTTTTTGATTTGATTTTCATAAAATAGGCTTCTAGAAAAGTCTACCTCTTCGTCACCGATGGAGTCATTTTGTCTTTCTTCGCACTCTCTTATCTCTTTGCTTAGTAAAGCGATTATCTCCCAGCGTTCACTAAATGTTAGTTCTGTTATTGTGTTCATTTTTCTTATTGTTTATTGTACTTCAAAAATATACAAATATCTTAGTATACAAAGAATTTATTTTATTTATTTTCTATAAGCTCTAAGCAAGCTATGAAGCTCACTATAAATACTGCTACCGCTGCTCCTGGTTCGTCTACATACCAGCATACTAATGACATTGGCATTAATAGACTTGTGGCTTTTAATATTGTTTGTTTCATTTTGTTTTTTGTTTATTTATTTTACTTTATAAAGGTATAATTTTTTAATACCTAATATATTTTATTGCCAAGAGCCTCCGCTCCAAGACTCATTCAGTTCATACGTGCCATCCTCACGCTTAGGTGCTAATTCAAAACTGAACGGTCCATCTGCCCATTCAGCACAACTCTTCTCAGCATCGTAAAACTCTTGCAATGAAGTGTACTTCTTTGCTGAATAGCTGCAACATCCATCGCAATCTCTGCTCGAATAATTCATCCAAAAGAACCCATCCTTGATAAGTCTTTTGAGTATTTCGTTTTCTCTTTTTAAATTCATTTTATAATTCTGCTATAATAAATGCCTCCTCGTCTATCATTATTACCTCTGTATTGTACTCTATGGCGTTTATATCTGGATAATCTTCTTGGTCGTATACTAACCAAAACTCTGCGATGTTTTCATACTCTGTAAAATCGCAGCATAGAGCTATAACGTCCAGCTCTATTTCTTCTCCAGTGTCTTCTTCATAACCCTCTAAGTATTCAAATAAGGCTCTTTGACCTTCGGAAGTAAATTGGTTGCCTCTACCAGCTTTGTGAAAGGCGTCTCTAAAATCGTAAATGTTGATTGTTTTTTTCATTTGTTTTGTTTTTTTTATTGCTTATTGTATCACAAATTTATACAAAATAATTGGAACACAAAGAAATTATTTTATTTATTTTTTTTTGGACAAATAATGGACTATAATATAAAAGGCTATTACACTACTTTGATAAGTACTTTATCTTCTAATCCTTTAGAGCTTGTAATAACTAACTCAGTTACTACCTTATAGCTATCTGTCTCGAATATTATATCCTCAATCATTTTAATCATTGCCACACAATTAGAAGCATCTAGCGGTCTACTCTTAAATGTGAAGTGATATTCGACCTTATAAGTATTATCTCTAGTTAAGGTGTTAGAAAACTGGCTGCGGACTATATTAATGTAGTTGTCTTTTATCTTCTTACGCTTAGTCCAATGCATTCCAGCGTACCACTTATTAAGAGATATTTTAGGGATGTCTTTTAGTATTATTTCCATTTTCCAAAATTAAGTTTTTTTATTTCGGATAAATTATTTTATTTTGCATCAGTAAAACACCACAAATGACAATCACAAAAGAAATTCAAGGGGTTAAAATAGCGGCATCAGTCGCTAGGGTTACGTGGTGTCTCCTACCCCTTTATATAACACAAAACACCACAAATGAAAAAACCAACAAAGCGTAAGTCTTTTAACTTTTTACGAAGTTATTTTGACGTTTACAATCAACTTGAAAGAGATGAAGACAAACTTTCTTTTCTAGCGTCTATAATTAACAAGCAGTTCTTAGACCAAGACCCTGAAGACTTAAACTTTATCGTCAAGATATGCTATGAAGGTCAGAGGCACTCAATCGAAAAGAGTGTAAAAGGCTACAAGGACAAGATGAAAACCGATATTCTAGGCAACCCTACGCAAGGGGGTAGGCAAGGGGGTGCTAAAGGGGGTAGGCAAGGCCCTTCGGTACAAGAGAAAGAGAAAGAGAAAGATAAAGTTATATATATAGATAGTGTGTTATCTCCTCCTGATGGAGTAGATGTTCTCTATTTTTATTTAGCTAAGGGATACCATAAGATGTTCTACGACTATAAGAAGTCTAAGTCGTTGGAGAAAGCAGAGCTACATAAATGGGTAAACACTATTCGCTTATTAATTGAGATAGATAAAGTATCAGTTACTCAGCTCATAGCTATTAAGAAGTTCTTAGAGGCTGGAATAAATAATGAAAGAGGAGTAGATACCTTTTGGTGCGAAACTATATTCTCTATATCAGCATTCAGAAAGAAAAGTAAAGACGGCACTTATTTTATTGATATGATTAAGCAAGCCGCCAAAAAATGGCTGGGTAGAAATCCTGATAAAGAGTCATTAGTTTACAAAGCAGAGCAACTTTTAATGAGTAGAGTCAATGGATAGAGAGCAATTAAATCATCTTACAAATAAGCTATACGAAACTAGACTAGACCCAGCTAAAGAGATAGACGAGCCGCCAGTACTATTATCAGTAGTTGAAAGGCTAGGAACTCAGACAGTCTATAAGCCTATATTATCGCTAGGAGATTTAAGCCTTATTCAAGGAAGGCAGAAGAGTAAAAAGACTTTCTTTACATCTGCTATTTGTACAAGCATACTAAACGAATATAGCTTTATGAATAAGCTAAACTCTACACCTCCTGACAACACAACAATAGCAATATTTGACACAGAGCAATCAGACTATTACGCTCAGATAACTAATAAGCGTATTTTTGATGCAAGTGCTAAAGAAGATTTTTATTACTTCGCTCTAAGAGATAGCAGTCCGAATGAGAGGCAGCAAATTATAGAGCATTTTTTAAAGTCTCACAAGGGCAAAATAAGCTATTTACTTATCGACGGTATTGTAGATTTGCTATTTGACTTCAATGACTTAAAAGAATGTAGCGAGCTTGTTCAATGGGTGATGAAGATTACTAAGGAATACAACATACATATAAGCTGCATACTCCACGAGAACAACTCAGACGGCAAAGCTAGAGGTCACATAGGCACTATGCTAGCTCAGAAAGCGGAAACCGTTTTAAGGATTAAGAAAAACGAGAAGATGACTAGCCGAAGTACTATAACTGGGGTAGACACAAGAGGCGTAGGATTTATGCCTTTTGATATAGAGATAGACCAAGACGGTAAGCCACACTTGGTAGAAATGGAAGATAGTAAACAAATATTTTAACATATGAATCATTATTACACATCAGACGAAGAACGGATGCCAAAAAGCATTATTGATAGCAATGTAAGAAAAGCAAAAGCTAATGCACTAAGTAGGCAATTTTGGGAGTTTGGTTACAACTTCTGCGAGGATTGCTTACTTTCGTCAGGAGTAAGACTAGATTGCAGCCACAACATAAGCGTAGATGAAGCACAGAAAACAAGGCGTACAGAACTAGCTTGGGACGTAAATAATATAAAAGTAAGATGCAGAGAGTGTCACATTAAACACGACAGTAAGAGTAAGCTATGAACAACAAAGAGATAAACGAGCTAGTAGCTAAGCAAAAGCCAATAATTAAAAAGGCAGAGCAGGAGATAAGTGGGATGAAGATACTCCTACAAAATTACAAGGGTGATAAAACCAAGCCACAAAGCAGAATAGATGCAATGGAGAATTTGCTAAACTTAGCGGTAGCAAATCAATCAAGAGTATTCGGTTATGAAGACACGGTCGCTCAGTTAATAATGAGCATAGGTGAGCTAAATAGTAAGCTAAAAAAGGTGACAAAACAGTTATCTATTTTAGAACAAGTAAGTGAAACATCTATTGATGAAGTAGTAAGTCAGATAGCAGATAAATTAAAATGAAAGGATTAATAGAGGTAACCGCTTCAAAAGGTGGTAAAATAATAAGCGATACTGTTTTCGGAGATATGGCGGAAAAGGATGTTTTGTTCGCTCGATTAATGAACCATAAAAAAATAGTTCACAAGCAAAGAATATTATGGAAGTTGACAAGTATTAAATTAATTAAAAAAATAGATTAACTTGATGAAAAATATATAGGTAGCGGGAGAAAAAAGGTTAATAGTATCGTATGCAAACCAATAACCTCGGAAAACACGGTGAAAGTCCAGTTGTTAGGCATACTGAGCCGTTACCTATATTTATGGTGTATTAAAAAATGTTATATTTGTAGCAATGAATAAGACAGACAAAATATTTGCAGACGGATTTATGTTTAAAATGCAGCCTGATTCTCCTGAATGGGTTGTAGGCAGTTTAAGTTTAAAAGCAGAAGAGGCTATTGCCTTCATCCAAAAACACTCAGACAAGGGATGGGTAAATTTAAAAGTTAACATAGGCAAAAGTGGAAAGCCTTATGTAGAGTTGGACACTTGGAAGCCTAAAGCCAAAGAAGGGCATCAAGTAGCTGAAGCGGAAGTATTGCCGTTTTGAAAATAGAGGACATATATTTTAATAATTCAATAAGAGACTATGCTCTGAAGCTTACATCTGACAAGGGTGAGGCAGAAGAGCTGGTCTCTCTTGCGTTTGATATATGTCTAACTAAATCAAATGTTACCGAGGGTTTCTTTTGCCGAGTGATGCGGAATCAATGGCTCAAGGAACGCAACAAGCCTGACTTTTATTTCAACAATGAAAGCTCAGACTACACAAGAGTAGAGGAGGTGCTGAATAGGATGAACCACTATTACTCTAATATCTTACTAGCAATCAGCAATGGAGAGAGTTTAACGCAAATACATAAGGGAGCTAAGATAGGATATCGAACATTAAAAAAAGACTATGCAAAAGCTAAGAAGCAGTTTAAAGTGATGTACGAAAACAACATAAAAATAGCAGTCATTATAAGGGCAATAAACGGAGTAAGCTATCACAGACTGCTTATGCCGTTTGCCAAGCTACACAGAGACTACGGAATCGAAGTAAGGGTGCTGCTTAATAAGAATGACGAGTTCTTCAATAACTTGGAAGGGATAACTCACGTAGTTTACAATAGGCAAATATCAGGGCTTTTGCAGCCTGAAGAGACGTACCTAAAACTGAGGGCTAAAGGTATCAAGGTTATCTGCGATATAGATGACTACTGGATATTGCCGAAGGGTCACCCTTCAAGATACCGTCAAAACAAAATGAACCTAGATAAATGCGTAGTAACTAATCTAAAGCTAGCTGACCAAGTTTGGACAACGACTCCAATACTAGCAGATAAGATAAGACCTTACAATAAAAATATAGAGGTAATAAAAAACGCTATTGACCCAACGGAGAGGCAATACGCTTATGACGACTTAAGCATAGACTTTGACACCTTCTTTTATTCAGGAGGAAACACACATTTGAAAGACCTGAAGATGGTAGGTAATGCTTTTAACGATTATGACTTTACGGTAAAGTCTCCAAGCGTACCAAAGGGTATGGAATTTTATAAGCGTCAGATAAGTGATATACAAGACTACGCTAAAGATTATCAGCATTGCGGAATATGTGTAATACCTCTTCAGGAAAATACATTCAATAGCTGCAAATCGGAGCTTAAAATGATAGAGGCAGGACACTTTGCAAAGCCAGTAATGGTGTCTGCGGTAAAGCCTTACAATTTGCTCTCGACAAATAAAAACAGTCTAAAAGTATATAATAATGAATGGGCTTCTGCGATTAAGAAGATATACGGAGACCATCAGATGCAAGTAGACTTAGGATTAAAACTAAAAGACGATGTGACTACAAAGTATAATTTAGAAAAAGAGAACGAAAAGAGAATACAAACATTATGATATATAAGGCAATAAAGCGATACAGAGATAGCGAGCTAGAAAGAGTGGTAATAGTCGGAGAAGAAATAAAGATAGCTGACAAGCAAAGAGCAGAGCAGTTACTAAGAGCTGGCTACATTGAGAAGAAGAAAGGAAGACCCAAAAAAAAATGAGCGACGAGCTAGAAATAGAGGTGCGGATAATACACAAGCAGCAAGGTGGAAGGCTCAGTAAAGAGCTAGAGCCTGAGTTTGTAAAGCTATGCCAGCAGGACTTTAATTACAGACCTGATATGAGCTGCGGTAAGTGCATCTATAAACACGCAGTAAAGTTGTATAATAAATATTTAAAATGAAAGTAAAAATATCAAACATTAAGCCTAATCCTAATAACCCAAGACACATTAGAGATGAGAAATTCGAGAAGCTAAAGAAGTCAATACAAGACTTTCCTGAGATGTTAAAGCTACGCCCAGTAGTGGTAGATGATAATATGGTGGTATTGGGTGGCAATATGCGGTTAAAAGCATTAGCAGAGCTTGGAATAGATGAAGTAGAGGTAATCAAAGCAAAAGACTTAACAGAAGAACAAAAAGCTGAGTTTATAATTAAGGACAATGTAGGCTTTGGAGAATGGGATTGGGATACATTAGCTAATGATTGGGATAATCAGTTGCTAGATGATTGGGGTTTAGATGTTTGGCAGCCAGATAATGACTATGAGCCTAATCTATCACCTATGACAACTTATGATGATGTCACAAAAGAAGAAATAGAAAAAGAAGCACAAAAATTAGCAATACAGATGTTAAGAGAAAATAAAGGTACTGAAGTTATTTGCCCAGAATGTGGAGAAGAATTTACAATAGAATAGTATGAACGATTTAAATAATATATTAGAAAAAGCAGAATTTAAGTTTGCTAAGACTATGGCAAGTATTCCTCACTCATACACTTTAAAAGAAAAATGGGATGATGTAGAATTATTCAATAAAGTTGTTTTAGCGATAAGAGAGAAAGGAGTTAAAGAAAAGTTTTATAGTAAGACATATACATACTACTATGCAAATGGGTACAAGTATTGGACTATGGGGAATAGCCTTGAAATAACAAAACTAATTAATAGAGCTAAAGTTAATGAGAAGAATTAACTTAGATGATTTTAAGGAATACATAAAAAAAGCAAAAAAGAGTGGGTTAGTGTTTTGCAAAAATACAGTTTACTATGGATTGTTTAAGAATGAAGAAATGATTGGGTTTACTGGCATACTACCTTATTCAAATAAGTTTGTATTTAAAAACTCTTTTGTTTTAGAAAAACATAGAGGCAAAGGCTATCATAAAAAAATGATGGATTATAGAATAAAACTCGCTAAATTAAGTGGTGTTAAAATAATTGAAGCAACTTGCACTAATATGAGTTTAAATAATTACCTTAAATATGATTTTAAAATTATTAAAGAATATAAATTATACACTAAAGTACGCAAACATATATGAGAGGGGATAAATCAATTAACGATTACGATTTTTTAAATGGAGTAAGTGTTAATTACAAAAACAAATTATATATAATTGATGGTAGTTGGCAGGGGGAATATACTGGTGAGATTTATATATCTTTAAAAAAAGAAAAAACGTATTTAAATGTGAAAGCTAACGAAGTCATAAAAATAATAGATGAAGATATTACTTAAACAAAATGTAAAAGATGCAGCATACAAAAGATTCGAAAGGTTATTTGATGACTTTGAAAATGTAGTAGTAGGTTTTTCAGGAGGTAAGGATAGTACTTGTGTTCTTAATATAGCATTAGACGTGGCAGAGAAGTTAAATAGACTTCCTTTATCGGTTTTATTTATTGACCAAGAGGCAGAATGGCAAGGAACAATAGATTACGTTTCTGAAGTAATGCACGATAAAAGAGTTAAACCTTATTGGTTTCAGATGCCTATGGTCATAACAAATAACGCAAGCTCCTATAATCGTTACTCTTATTGTTGGGATGAAAAAAACAAAGATAAATGGATTCATCCTAAATCTGAATTAGCCATTACAGAAAACAAATATGGAACGATTAGATTTCACGACTTATTTGAGAAAATATTTAAGGTTGAGTTTAATGATAAAAAGTCTTGTTATGTTTCGGGTGTAAGAACAGAAGAAAGTCCTAAAAGATTTGTTGCTTTAACAGACTCAGCTACTTATGAAGATATTACTTGGGGAAAAACATTAAGTAAAAAATTACAACATTACACTTTTTATCCTATTTACGATTGGAGCTACACAGATGTATGGAAGTATATTAATGAAAACAAATTTTCTTATAACAAAATTTATGATGAAATGTATAGGCACGGCGTAAAGTTAAATGATATGAGGATATCAAATTTACATCACGAAACCGCTATACAATCATTACTTTTAGTCCAAGAGATAGAGCCTGAAACTTGGAATAAAATAGCAGACAGAGTAGACGGAGCAAGTTCTATTAAACACATAAAATCAGATAGCTTTAAATGTCCTAAAGAAATACCATATATGTTTGAAAGCTGGGAAGATTATGCTTCTCATCTAGCTAAATATATAATACAAGAAGATATATATAAGGAAAAATTATCAAAAATCATAAAGAAAACAAAGCAATTATATAAGAATCCAAAAGCGATAGAAGATTTTTTTAAGATTGTAATAAATACTATTCTATCGTCGGATTGGGATTTGACAAAATTAAACAACTGGTTAATGTCTTCACATATATACTCTTACAGAAAGTATCTTCAAGGTAAAAGAGATATAGGAATATTGCAAGCTACAAAATATTTAAGCAATAGCGAAATACAAGAAATAATAGATTATAATGAAAAAAATTAAAGAAATAATATTGAATGAGTTTAAAGACTCTAAAGATAAATCTAAATTTGTCAATGAATTAAGAGAGTTTATTCATAGAGAACTATCTGAAGTAAAGCAACCGATAGACCTTGTTAGGTGGATACCAATAGAAGAGGTAGAACCAAATGACTATAACCCTAATAGTGTTGCTAAAGTTGAAATGGGTCTTTTATATAAGTCTATTAAACACGATGGATATACTCAACCAGTAGTTACTATTTATGATGAGGAAAAAAAGAAGTATGTAATTGTAGATGGGTTTCACAGATACTTTACTTGCAAAACTAACAAAGATATATTTGAAAGGAATAACGGTAAACTACCTTGCGTTGTAATAGAGAAAGACATTAACGAAAGGATGTCTGCAACCGTAAGGCACAATAGAGCTAGAGGGGAACACTCTATATCAGGTATGTCTAGTATGGTATTTCAAATGTTAGATAATGGATGGAGTGATGAAGAGATTTGCAACAATTTAGGTATGGAGCCTGAAGAGATTTTAAAACTAAAACACATTACTGGTTTCTCAAAACTATTTGAGCAACAAGAATATAAAAAGTCTTGGAAAACTAAGAGAATGATAAAGATTGAAAAAGAATATCAAAAGCAATTAGAAGAGAAATGAAACAACAAAATCCGACAAGTAAAAAGGCAATGATACAAGCCCTAGAGAAATCTTTAGGGGTTGTTACTTCTGCTTGTAAGGCAGTAGGAATAAATAGGTCTACTCATTACGAGTGGCTAAAGACTGACGAGGAGTATAAAATAGAGGTAGAAAGCATAGAAGATATAGCTTTAGACTTTGCCGAAAGTCAGTTACATAAACAAATACAAGAGGGTAATACTGCAGGCACTATATTCTACCTAAAGACCAAAGGTAAAAAGAGAGGATATGTAGAGCGTACAGAGGTGCAGCAAGAGACTACCTACAAGAGCTTAGATATTAATATCATAGATACTGGCGTACCGTTTGCGAGCAACGAGAAGGATATAGTTGATTAGTACATCTGCACTATATAGAGAAAACTTAAAAAGCACTTCTGATGTAATAGTTAATCAGGGGGGGACTAGCTCTGGAAAGACTTATGCTATTTTGCAAGTGCTATTTAGTAAAGCGATAGCTGAAACTTGCACGATAACGGTTGTAGGGCAAGACATACCAAATTTAAAGGTGGGAGCTTTAAGAGACGCAATAGATATATATAACGCAGACAAGGCTATTAAGCAGCAAGTAGTTTCTTATAATATGTCAGGTAGAGTATTTGCATTTAATAATAGTTCTTTAATTGAGTTTAAATCATACGACAATGAGCAAGACGCAAAGTCGGGTAAGAGAGATTACTTGTTTATTAATGAGGCAAACGGAATACCTTATAATGTATATGAGCAGTTACATCTTAGGACAAGGAAACAGACCTATTTAGATTATAATCCTGATGCGTCATTTTGGGTTCACGAGAAAGTAATACCTTTACCTAGCACTCAACTAATAATCTCAGACCACAGACATAACCCATTTCTTAGTGATAAGATTAGAGAGAAGATAGAGGCACTAAAAGACAAAGACATTGATTTATGGAAGGTATATGCTAGAGGTATAACTGGAAGAATAGAAGGTCTTGTTCTTAGGAAATGGTTTATCACTAAAGAGGACTTCACAGACAAAAAGCTAATAGGGTATGGAATGGATTTTGGTTTTGCTAATGACCCAAGCACATTAATAGAAGTCAGAATGCAAGATGGTGAATTATATGTAAAAGAGCTTATCTACGAAACTGGAATGACTAACAATGACATAAGTCATAGGATGGAGACTTTAAACGTATCTAGAGGCTCTCTAATAGTCGCAGATAGCTCAGAGCCTAAGAGTATAGAAGAGCTTAGGCGGCTGAGATGGACTATTGATGGAGTAAAAAAAGGAAAGGATAGTGTTATGTTTGGAATTAATCTTCTAAAAGGTTACAAGATTAACGTACATTCGTCTAGCAAGAATTTAATAAAAGAACTAGAGCAGTATAAGTGGAAGGTAGATAGGGCAGGCAAGAGCTTAAATGTGCCTATTGACAACTATGACCACGCTATTGACGCTCTCAGATATTTAGTAATGCATAAATTTAGTAAGAAAGGATATGGGCAATACAAAGTTATTTAATCTGTCGGTAGGGCAGTATCAATTACTAACAGAGATAGATTCAGAGCTATCTCCAATAGAACAAAACATTTACGCAGTAGCAGCTATAAAAGGGATAAGCTACGAGGAAGCATCTAAAGTAAAGCTAAAAGAATTTAGGAAGATTATGGAGGAAGTAGAAAAAGTAAACCTAAACGCAATGAAGCGATTAAGAATTGACAATACTATAACTCTAAATGGTGAGCAGTATTATATAGAGCATAAGCCTGACAAGTTGGAAAGTGGGCAACTCTTAGATATTATAAACGTAAGGAGTAACTACACCACAAACGCAGTAGGAGCGATGCACTTATTAATCGCAGCTATTTGCAGACCAAAAGGTAAAAGCTATGGAGAAGATGGGCTAACTTTAAACGAGAGAGCAGCACTTGTAAAAAGTGTTCAATTGCATAAAATATGGAATGTCTTTGTTTTTTTTTGGAATCTTTGGAACGAATCCTTACAAGGTACAGAGGGCTATTTACACAAACAGATGGAGTTACTGCCGAAGGAGATACACCAGATTTTGGACAAAGATGGGGACTATTCAGCGTGATAGTTGCTATGGCAGACCTACATAATATAAGCATAAATGAGGCTACTAAGTTAGGAGCTATTGAGTTTCTAAACTGGTGGGCCTATATGGTAGAAAAAGAAGATTACGAAAATAATGCAAAATGACAGAAGCAGAGGTAGAAATATTTAACGGACTTACTGACTACTGGAACGGAGTAGTACAAGAATTAAAAAAGAGCTTAAAGGATGCTGGAAAGAATGCGAGTGGCAATACCGCTGCTCAGTTTGGAGTACCTCCAAATGGACAAGAAGTGCGATTGGTTACCGCTACCGCAAGCGGGTATTCAATAAAGCTATGGATGCCTTACTACTATGACTTTATAGACAAGGGAGTCAACGGTGTTAAAAAGAATCAAGGTAGCCCATATAAGTATACAGACAAGATGCCTCCTATTGCACCAATAAGAACTTGGATGCAGAACAGAGGTATAGTTACTCCAAGACCTAAGAAAAAAGTGCCATACGACCCGATAAAGGCAAAAGCGTATAGACTAAAAAGAAAACTAAACAAAGGCAGACCTAAGAACACAAGGTCTGGCAAGAAGAGCGACTACGATTCTATGTTAAACGGTATAGCATTCGCAATAGCAAGAGGGATATACAACAATGGAACGAAACCATCTAACTTTTACACTAACGTAATAAACTCTCAGAAATTTGCAAACTTCGAAGCTAAAATTCAGCAACAATGGGCCGACTATGTTATAGAAGTGATTAAGGTATGAGGGCTTTTTTTATACGCTAAATTTATAGAGGTACTTTTGTATATATAAGTACAGATGGCACTTACAATTCAAGACCAACCGACAACTAACCTACCTGAGCCTAGCTTTGCTCCAATAGAATATCTAGTCAGTAGCACCAATACAACCGAAAGCGGATTCAAGGTCGTAGCAAGTCTATTTACTGACCCTAGCGGAGACAACACTAAGATAGCTACTCTTCAGCTAAATACTATTCCTACGGCTACTCAGGTCGTAACGGATATTCAAAATATCATACAATCGTTTATAAGCAGCGATTATTCTGTTTTAGCAGGAGATACAGTAGACATATCTCAAAGTGCGTTAAAAGACTTTAAAATAGCTTTTCAAGAGTATTATAGCGGAGCTTTACAAGGCAGTGCGGTTAGTGGTAACACTTTTGAAAGTTGGAACTCATCACCTAAGTATATTGAGTGGGCAGATTTAAGCGGTGGTACTAAAGACTATCAGAATTGGAGTATAGAGGATGCTAGTGCTGAAACAGATAAAGAGTTTTTAAATGGCTTTGAGCAGCAAGCAGACTGGTTTAATTTGAGTTCAGCTAACAACTTTCTAAAGGTAAGAACAGAGCAGAAATATCAAGCCTCTTGGATTATGAGGCAGAATCTAAGCGATACTTACAAAATCTATTTGAAAACATTAGATAGCACATTCACTAATATTCTATCTACCACGATGACCGCGTCTAATACGGCTGGATTATATACGCTTGATGTAGGTGCTTCGGAGGTTGCTTCGCATAGTTGGGACGTTACCCCAGTAATGACAAATGTCAAATACTACGCTTTGCGGATTCTAAACTTTACAGAGGACGTATGGGCTACAAAGACTATAATGTTTGAGATAGATGACTGCGAAAATACTTATACAGATTACGAGCTTCACTGGTTAAACAGAAAAGGCGGATACGATAGCTTTACTTTTAGCGGCAAATCAAATCAGAGTACAAGCATAAATAAGACATTCGCTAAATACAATACAAGGACAATAGGAGCGAGTAGCATAACGCATAACACCTATGCACAACGCAAGAGGGCTTTTAACACATCTCTAAGAGACTCTTACAGATTAAACAGTAGATTGCTAAAGGATTTTGAAGTCGAGGGCTTAGAAGACTTATTCTCGTCTCCTGAAGTTTATTGGAAGTACGGTGCAAACTTCGTCGCAGTAAATGTAACTGGGTCTACTTTTGAACACGCTAAAAGCGAGAACGGCAAAGTGTATAGTATAGAGGTTAGTATGGAAGTAGATAACTCAGATAAGCGACAATGGTAATAGAGCATATAATAGCTGGTTATTCAATACCTCACACCGAAGGGGCTATACCTCTTACCAAAGAGTCTTACGATGTAAATAACCCACAGAAGCGTTTAACGGACTTCTCTAAAACTATTACAATACCAGAGAACAGAATTGTTAATCAAATATTTGAACACGCCTTTAACGTTAATATAGACTTTCAGAGCTTTAATCCTAACCTGAAAACAAGCTACCAAATAATCCAAGACGGTGTCCTCGTTATGGATGGGTACTGCCAGCTCTCAAGCATAGATAATGTAGATGGATTAATCACATACAAGATACTCGCTACTGGTAAGGTGGGTAATTTATTCGAGATAATAAAGGAGAAGTACTTACAAGACTTAGACCTTACTGCTTTAGACCATACTTGGAATGAGGCGAGTATAGAGGCGAGCTGGACTAATGCAATAGGAGAGGGATACGTATACCCTATGATAGACTTCGGTAGAACAAGGTTTGACCAGTGGGAAGTAGAGGACTTTAAGCCAGCAATATATTTAAAGCAATACATAGACGCTATATTGTCAGAGGCTGGATTTACCTATGAAAGTACGTTCTTCGACACTACGCTATTTAAAAGCCTTATAGTGCCATACGGAGGAGGTGATATACTATTAGATAACGCTGCTATATTATGCCGAGAGTTCTTGCTAAATAGCAAAGGCAGCCAGACTATACCTTGCCATAACTTTTCGAGCTTTCAGAACGTAGAGGATAGTACGTTAATATTCGGAGACGACGGAGGCATATCGTTCTATACCGATAGAGTAATAGCTGACGGTGGGGTAGTGGAGAATGTAGCTTGCTTAGAAGCCGCTTACGGTATTGACCCAAACTTGTACAATACTTGCAATAATGAATATAATTTAGCTACTGGTCAATTTGTAGCAGCTCAAGATGGAGAGTTCACTTTCCAAGGGCAGCTAAACTTCGATATGAGGTATACGCAGGGTACTGGAGCAAGAGGTCAAAATACTACACAAGCTTTAAACTATTTTAGCAGTGCCAGCTTTGGTTCTGCTCCAGATTTTCAAGCAAAAGTATATATCTCAGTAGTAGAGAAAACTGGGCTTGTATACGATATAAAAGACACTTTTTTAGCAGACTTTACCGCTGCGGCTTTAAATAACCCTTTGCAAATTGGCTCAGGTCAGGTAACTGATTTACCTAATAATGTAACAAATTTTAAAACTGGCAAAATACAAGTAAAACAAGGGTCTAAATACTTCTTATCAGTAGGTAATATTTATTATTATAATAAATACGCTAAAACACAAATCGGCGGAGTAAACACTACTTTTATCGAAAACTTTAATGATTTTGAGTTTATACTAAACCCTTCCACGTTAGCTTCTAAGTTATATGACAAGCAAGTAAACGTAGGTGGAATAATAGACACTCGTTTAGTAGTGCCTAATAACATAAAGCAGATAGACTTATTTAGCAGCGTTATTAAGAGGTTCAATTTATACATAGATTATGATATACTCGACCCTAATAAGCTAATTATTGAAACAAGAGACGACTACCTTACAGAGGACAGAGTAGATATTGAGACTATGGTAGATAGGTCAAAGAGTTATGATATTAAGCCGTTAGGAGCGTTAGATGCTGGTAGATATATATTTCAAGATAAATTAGACAAAGACTCCTTAAACCAGAGCTATAATGGTACTACGGATGAGGTTTACGGTCAAAAGATAGTAGATGTAGATAACGACTTTATCACTAAGGACAAAACTATCTCTACCATATTCGCACCTACTCCGCTATTAAGTTATGACGACAACGACAGAAAACTATCGGCTATTATCTTCTTGGATAAGGAAGGTAAGACAACGCAAGCAAATGCTAAAATAAGGCTGCTATATTGGGGTGGTGTATTAGGCACGGTAAACTATTGGAACTTAGGTAGCGACCCATCATATCAAAACTACCCAATATTCCCTTATGCTGGACACTTAGATAACCCTTACGCTCCTACTTTCGATTTAAACTGGGGTACTCCTAAGGAGTTATTCTATGATTTCGATTATGGTACTCCGCAAGATTTTACCTACCCAAATACAAACTGCTATAATTTCTTTTGGAGTAAATACATAAACGAGATTACTGACAAAAATAGTAAGATACTTGGGTGCTATTTATCCTTGAGACCATACGATTACAACGAGCTATCATTCAGGAAGAGCTACTATATAGATGGCAACTACTGGAGACTGCTCAAAGTTACCGATTTTGATGCGGTAGGAGAGGCTACAACTAAATGCACATTCTTACTAACTGAGCCTAAGGACGCTTTTGTAGGCGAAATTAAGCCAGTAAGAGGAGGCGAGGGAACTTATGATACAGACGAAAAAATACCTATCGGAGATACGCTTGTAAGACCTAACAGAAATAGCGGTCAGTCTTATGATACTTTGCAGTTTGGCGAGAATGTTAAAGGAGGTAAACGCTCACTAATAGCTTCGGATAATGTAAGTCAATCTTTTAACGCAGTAAACGCTTTAGTAATAGGCAGCGACAACGCTCAGATAAACGCTGACAATGTGACTATGATAAACAGCCCAAGTATTAGCACTATAAGACCTAACGAGGCTTATATTAATGGCTTGTTTGTAGAGAAGTTAGCCAGTATAGTAGTTCCGTACGATGTGCTTACAAATATTGAAAACGAATTGCAGATACTACCTCCTTTGCCAAACGATGAATTTTACGAAGTTACGAGAGGATATGTAAGGCTAAATGGTAGAGTAATAAGCGGAACGCACGAGATAGATATAGTAGAAGACGATGCCACTGAGCACTTATTGGCTAAAGTGCCCAGCTCCTTTTTTAATATCGAGAATAACACCGACCTTTTACAGATAGTCGCACACAATACCACTCCTATTCATTTCGGTAGTGGCTTAAAATTAACCTCAAACAATAATATGAGTTTCGAGCCTGAAACGTCACTTACAATCAATTTAGTATATCGAATAATAAAATTATAATATGGCAGATAAAAGAGTAGCCTTAGACTTAGAGGTAAATATCAAAAAAGGAGATGTAACTCTCGGTCAGTTAAATGATGAGTTCAAGCAAATAGGCGAGACTATTGAAGAACAAAAGCAAATTCTGATAGAGTTCCAGCGAGAACTTTTAGAAGTAGAGAGGATACAAGCAAGTACATCATCTACTAATTTTCAGAGACAAAATGAGTTAAAAAGCAAAGCGACTCAGTTAAAAACTGCAATAAAAGACCAAAGGATATCATTAAGACAACTTAATAACGAGAGGAGCAGAGCATCAAAAGCTATAGAATCACTAAATAAATTAGGTGTAAACCAAAGCAAAATAACCGCAGCGGTAGATAAACTTACTGGAGGTATGGCTACCAAGTTCATAAAGCTATACAAAGGCTTTAAGGAAGGCTTTAAAGCAGTTAAGTTATTCACTCAAGGTCTAAGCGGTATGCAAAAAGCATTAATAGCTACTGGTATCGGTGCATTTGTGGTAGCATTAGGTCTTATCGTCGCTTATTGGGATGACATAAAAGGTGCTATAAATGGGGTGTCAAGTGAGCAAAAGAAACTACTTGCAGATACTGAGAAAACAAAGAAAGCAAACGAAGAAGCATTAGCCGCAACACAAGCAAGTGAAAACAGCTTGAAGCTGCAAGGTATGTCCGAGAAGGAGATACTTGCTCTTAAAATAAAGCAAACGGATGAAATAATAGCATCTACTGAATTACAACTAAAGGCTCAACAAAGCATAAGAGATTCGCAAATAGAAGCCGCACAAAGAAACCAAGACATCGCTCAAGGTGTAATTAGATTTACTTCTTTACCATTCGTTATTATACTTAAGCAGATTGACTCATTAAGCAAAGCGTTGGCTAAACTTACTGGTAAAGATATTGCTACTAACTTAGAAAAGGGCTTTAGCGGTGGGATTGCTAAAATGATATTCGACCCTGAAGATGTAAAGAAAGAAGTAGACGGTAGTATAAAAGACACAGAAAAACAATTAGCTGCCGCAAAAAACAGAAGGGACGGATTTATACTAAAGAATCAAGCGGATGATAAGAAGTTAGCGGACAAAGCAAAAGCAGCTAAAGAAAAAGAAGATGAAGAAAACAAAAAAGCCGAAGAAAAAGCAGCTAAAGAAAAAGCAAATGCATTAGAGGCAATACGATTAGCTGAGATAGATACGGAAAGCGAAAGGAGAGCAGAAGAATTAAGAGCAGAGAAAGAAAAGTACGACAAGCTAATAGAACAAGCGGAGCAGTATGGAGAGGATACGGCTGAATTAAAGACCGCACAAGCAACCAAACTTAAAGAGATACAAGACAAGTTTGATAAAGCAGATGCAGACAAAAAAGCTAAAGACGACAAAAAGAAACTAAAAGAGCAAGAAGAGTTTATTTCAAGTTTAGAGGCAAATAAGGAACTTGAGGAATTAGACTTTGAAAAGCAAAGAGAAGATATAGCAAGAAGGGAGGCTATATTTTTAGAAGATAAAACACTAACCGAAACTCAAAGAAACCAAGTAGAAGCCAATTTCTCAAAAGAGCGTAAGAACTTAGAAAAAGCTGAGGCTGAAGCCAGAATGGAACTAAACGCCCAAAGAGTAGATTTAGCCTTAAATACATTAGGTGCATTGAATGCATTAGTACAAGGATTTGCTAAAGATGACGAGGAGAGCCAAAAGAAAGCGTTTAATGCTAATAAAGCATTCGGTATAGCCCAAGCAGTAATATCAACCGCTCAAGGTATATCTGCTCAATTAGCAGTACCACAAGATGCAATAACTGGAGCAAACTTTGTTAAGGCTGGGATAGTTGCGGCTACTGGTGCGGCTCAGATAGCGACAATATCAAAAACTCAATTTAAGGGGTCTGCTACTCCTCCAACTGCACCACCACCTCCAGCAGATGGGGAAGGTAGTGTAGGGTTTGACCCAAGAGGATTTATTGGTTCACCATTCGGAGGCGGTCAGCCTACCACTAAAGTAATAGTAACAGAAACTGATATACGCAAGGCTACGAGAGATATAGACGGTATCTATAACAAGGCGGTGGTAGTCGAGTAGAATGTGTAATTGCCCCTTTTTAGTTCATTATGTATATATATATGAATGGACTTACCTTTTATCGAATTTAAGCTTACAGACGAAGTCGAAGGACTTCAGGCGATAGCTTTAGTAGACAAGCCAGCAATAGGATTAAACTATCAGGCTTTTGCTCCTCACAAATTTGAGGTAATTGACGAGGATAAGCGTATAGTGATGGGTGCTGCTATGGTTCCAGACTTGCCTATTTATCGTAGAGACGAAAGAGGGGAGTATTACGCTATCTTTAAAAAAGAGACTATAAAAGCACTGGTACAAAAGCTATTCAAAGAAAACAAACACACCGAATTCAACGAGCAGCATAATTCTTTCAAGATATTAGATGGAGTTTACATCTATCAATCCTTTATAACTGATGTCGAACTCGGTATCTCAGCTCCTTCAGGTTTTGAAAACGTAGCAGACGGTACTTGGTTTATCGCTGCAAAAGTAGAGAACGATGAGGCTTGGGCAAAGGTTAAAGAGGAGGGTTTATTGAAGGGCTTTAGCGTTGAGGGTGTGTTTGACTTAGAGCCGTATAAATTTAAAAAAATGAATAAATTAAACTTAGAAAGCGTAATACATACGCTAAAATCTGTATTCGCAGATGCTGAGGTAGAAGAGACTACGGAGGGTAACTTCGCAGAAGCTACTTTGGTAGATGGGACTATCGTAAAATGGGAAGGCGAACTGGCTGACGGAACTGCTCTAGTAGTAGTTATGCCTGAAGGTGAGGTAGCTGCTCCTGATGGGATTCACGAACTTTCAGACGGTACTATCGTAGAGACTGCTGGCGGACTTGTAGTAAATATAGAGGCTGCTGGCGAGCAAAAGAAAGAGGAAGAGGAGGAGATGTACGACAATGAGTTTACTATTGAGCAACTATCTGAAATGATTGAGAAATCGGTGTCTAAATATGCTGAGGCGTTTACTGCGTCTTTAGAAGCTATCAAATCTGAAAACGAAACTTTGAGAACTGAGCTTGCGTCTGTAAAGTCTGCAAAAGAAGAGTTAAAAAATGAGTTTTCTGCGACACTTAACAAAGTAGGAACAGAGCTAGAGGAAATTGTAAAGGCAGAGCCTTCTACTGCTAAAAAGCCACAAGAATTTAAAGCACTAACAAGAGCTGAAAGAGCGGCTCAAATGGGTGCAATTATTAGAGCAAACAAATAAATATAATATAAAAATGAGTTTTGAAGTTTCAAGTTTGACAAACTATGTCAACGAACAAAGCACAGACCTTATCTCAAGACTATACTTCGAGAAAACGTCTAGTGATTATTTTACACTCCAATCAGGAGTAAAGAAAACAGATGCACTACACCTATTAGCGGTTACTGCATTTCCACAAGACGGTAGCGGATGTAGTCCAGCAGCTTCAGGAGATGTTGTATTTACTGATAGAGATTTAACGGTAGGTCAAGTTACTTACTTCTCAGGTTTCTGTATGAAAGACCTTATACCTAAGTATACTCAAATCTTGCTAAGAGCAGGTAACGGAGAGACTGAGGATATGGCTTTTGAAGCTGAGGTTGCTGAGTCTGTTATTAAGACAATAATGGAGCATAATGAGACTGCTGACTGGCAAGGTGATACTGCTAGTGCAAATGTTTACATAAACAAATATGACGGTCTTATTAAGATTATCGATGCTGCTACAACTGCGGTAGATGGTAACACCACTTCTGCTACTTCGATTACTTCTGGTGCTTCAGGAAACGTAGATACGCTTATTACTGATATATGCAACGCAAGACCAGCTAAGGTTAAGTCTGCTGCTAACCAAGTGCTATTCGTAGGTCAAGATACTTTCGACAAATACGTAGATACTTTGAACGCTAAGAATCTATTTAATGTAAACGCTACAGATTGGGCTAATTACACTCTATCAATCCCAGGCAAGAACGTAACACTTGTAGGCGTTGTAGGACTTGACGGTACTAACAGAATGTTCTTAGGAACACAAGAAAATTTCTTCTTAGGTTTTGATTTGCAAAACGATGAGGAAGAATTCGATATGTGGTACGACAAGAAAGATGACAAGGTATACTACCGAGTTAAATTTAAGAGAGGTTTACAAGTAGCATACCCTAACGAAATCGTAGAGTTTACTTTATCAGCTTAATATCACTAACCATAATTAAATATATATAGATATGGCGTGTGATTTAATAACTGGATTTGAAGTAGGATGTAACGATTCGATTGGTGGCGTAGCAGAGTTTTGGATAGCAAATATGCCAAACGACTTTGCAGCAGCTACTGATGGAAGCGGAGAAGTAACTGGGCTTACTGGTACTGGCCTTACTTATTATAAGTATGAATGTACAAATGCTCAGGGTGCTACTTCGGTAATGAACGACAACCCTACGGTGAACGACCAAAACGGAACGAGCTTCTTTGACCAAACTGCGACTTACGTTCTCAACAAAATGGAGAAGGCTAAGCGTAATGAGGTTAAAATGATAGCTAGAGCTAAGATGTCAATTATCATAAAAGATAATAACGGCACTTATTGGCTTATGGGTAAAGAGAACGGAGTAAGACTAACTGCTGGCGAAAACGGCACTGGTACTGCTCTAGGAGATAGAAACGGATATAGCCTTTCTTTCCAAGCTCAAGAATTTGAGCCGATGCCGATAGTAACGGTAGCCTTACCATTAGTATAACTAAACCTTTAAATAAACTAGCCCACTACTTCGCGGTGGTGGGCTTTTTTTAAATTAAAAAAATGGACATAATAAATAAAGACGATACAAATTACATTTACTGTAATATCTCTAATGAGGTCGAAAACTCTTACTACACAATGTCCATTGAATCCGCAGAGTACGAAGTTAACGTAACTCTAGCAGCTCCTGAAGGAGTGAACGATAGGTATGTAGCATTTGAACTTATAGAAGGCTCTCAAGACCTCCCAAACGCTACAATAGAACTACCTAATAACGGAGACTATCCTTACAAAATAGTAAACGCCACAACTTTAGGCGGTACTGAAGGTGTAGAGATACACAGAGGTATTTTAAGATTAAAACAACCGCAAGAAGTGGTATATTCGTACACTGACGAGCAAACGACCATAATATATGAATAAGTTCCCAATAGTAACGCAATTTGACTCTCAAGAAGTACCTAAATTCTTAGAGAAAAAGAATAAGAATATAGTTTGGTTTGGTGTGGATAATATGTATCCATACGAGCTTATAGACTTATACAACGATAGCAGCACTCATAACGCTATTATAAATGGTAAAGTAGGCTATACGGTAGGCAATGGACTAGAGTCAGAAGACTTAGAGACTAAGAAGTGGCTGAGCCAAGCTAATATAGACCAAGACTGGACTAGCTTAATGAAGAGCTTGTCTTTAGATTACGAGATATTTAATGGCTATGCTATTGAGGTTATTAAAACTAAGGTAGGGAATCAATACCATCACATAGATTTCGCCAATATTAGATTAGGTTTAGATGGCTCTATACAATATGCAGACGATTGGATTACTGACAAGGGCATAAAGAACTCTAAGCCTGATATCCAGTATTTAGAAAGATACAACCCAAGAGACCCTGAGCAAAAGAGGGGTGTTATTTATCACGTTGACTACAGACCGAATTTAAAATACTATCCGCTGCCAGTATATGTAGGGTCTTTGGCGGAGATTAAAACGGATGTTCAGATAGGCGACTATTGGCTTAATGAGGTCGAGAACGGCTTTGTAGGCGGTACACTTATTCAGCATAATAACGGAGTACCTGAAACTAAGGAAGAGTCAGAGAAGTTTGAAAAGTCATTCCAAGAGAAATTTGGTAAGTCAACTGGAACAAAAATAATACACCTATTCGCTCCAAGTAAAGATAACGGAAGCGAGATAACAAACCTTAACGGTAATGACCTTCACGAAAGATATATAGAGATGTCTAAGAGGGTTAAGGAGTCAATATTTATAGGACACCGAGTTACTAACCCAATATTATTTGGTGTAAAAGAGGAGGGGCAATTAGGTGCTCGTAACGAGCTTGACCTAGCGTATGAGATATTTACTAATACTTATATTGCAGAACGTCAAAATACGCTCCTTAGAACGATTAAAAAACTAGCATTTTACGAAATACAAAAAACAGATATTGAAATTATACCTCTTAAACCTATTGATGTTATAGACTTGACTTCTGATATTATCTTAGCTAACCTTGACAGAGAAGAGATTAGAGAGCTAATTACTGAGCAAACTGGGCTAGAGCTTAAAGAGGAGATTCAAGAGCCGTCAGTAGAGATGAGCGAAGATTGCAACTGCGATAAGTTTAAAGAGCCTTGCTGGGATGGGTACGAAATGATAGGTATGAAGGTTAAGAACGGTCAATTAGTGCCTAACTGCGTACCTGAAAAGATGTCTCAAGACCTTGCTAAAATAGTAAGAGAAGATAAGCCTCTATTTGATACAATAGAAGAGGCTGAGAGCGTTGCTATGCAAATAGGGTGCGAAGGCTATCACGAACACAATATAGACGGCAAGACTTGGTATATGCCTTGCTCTACTCATTCAGAAATTAACGATAAAAATTTAGAGGAGTTTGAATCATACAACGATTACCCAGAAAGTGCTGTAAACAACGCTAAAAGAGCATTAAAATGGGTGGATGAGAATGGTTGGGGTTCTTGTGGCGAGGCAACTGGAAAAAAAAGAGCTAATCAAATCGCTAAAAAACAAAAACTTTCGAGAGATACGATTGCTAGAATGGCATCTTTTAAAAGACATCAACAACATAAAGATGTTGCGTATTCTGAAGGGTGCGGCGGTCTAATGTGGGATGCTTGGGGTGGAACTTCTGGGATAGAATGGGCAATAAGAAAGCTAAAACAAATTGACAAAGAAAAAATGTCTGCTTGTAGTTGCTTTTCAAATGATGAAGATAGTAAAATAATAGATTATCTTAAAACTAAAGGAGTACGCAAGGCAGAATATGAACTTTTAGAAAGTTTAAATATACATTTTGACGTTGACGGTAGTCCTAAAGAGTTCGCCACTCCTGAGCAAAAAGAGAAAAGGAGTATTATAAGAATATTAAAAGATAATCCTAAAACTACTGCGGTTGCTATTGCTAGGGCTTTAGGATTAAGTTTTGAAAAAATAGTAAATTACTTGCTATCGCTAACATCTGACGGTATAATAAGTTCTAATGAGTCTGAGCTTACTCTAACTAACTTAGGAGACAAAGTTGCTAACGGTATAAACATACCAAAAGCAGAAATAAAATATCAATACCAACTAAGAAGCGACGCCCCACCTTTAAAGAAGGACGAAAACGGTGTAACTATTGGAGAGTCCAGAGATTTTTGTACTAAAATGATGGAAGACCCAGATTTAAAAGGAAAATATTGGAGCAAGGCAGAAATAGAAGGTATGAGCAATGATATGGCACCAGACGACTTTAGTAATGCGTCAAACGTTTGGTTGGCTAGAGGAGGGTGGTATCAACCGATACAAGAAGAAGGAGAAGCAAGAGCAGCTATCCCTTATTGCCGTCACGAATGGAATCAAGTTATAGTTAGAAAAAAATGATTTTAATAGTAAGCCCAGCATTTGTAAAAGAGAACACCGTACTACACTATAATGTAGATGACGGATATATTAAGCCGCTTATAGATAGTATTCAAAATACATTTATTAGACCGATTTTAGGGAGTGCTTTATTTGATGAAGTATTGACTCAAATTAAAAACAATACGGTAACAGCCTTGAATGAGACTCTTATTAAAGAGTATATGCGAGATGCTTTAAAGTGGGAGGTATGCCATAAATATACTAGGATAGGAACGTATAAGCTACGTAATAAAGGAGCTGGCAAAAAGTCAGGAGACAACTTTACACCGCTAGACCAAAGCGAGTTAGTTACTGCAAAAAACATTTATAAGGATAACGCTGATTTCTATCGTAGAAAATTACAACTATATTTGAAGGAGAACGAGGATAGCTATCCACTATTTAAAACACCGCCAGACGGATTAGACGTAGTTCACCCTGAATATGACACCAAATGGAGAAGCCAATTTATACTTTAAACAAAGAAAAAAAGCTAGAGAAGTATGTCCAAAAGTTTAACCATAAAAAACGTCAAGACAATAATGGAGGGGATAAAGTCAGAACACCCTCAAATAAATACTATCCTAAAGGGTAATGTTTGGGACGTAGATTTGACTAAGGATGTAACTGGCAGCTATCTTATTTATGAGGTTACAAATATCACACCTAACGGCTTTAATGGAATAGACTATGCTATTGACTTGTTTATTTGTGATAATGTTACTGAGATTAATACGGAGTCGAACGAGGTGAGCGTACAGAATGAGTGCTGTTTAATTGCTCTTGATATAATATCAATATTTGAGAACTATAACAAAGCAAGTTATGCCGATAAAGACTTAGCTTTGGTGCTGAATAAAAACTGGAGCATACAACCTTTTACAGAGAGATTTGATAGCCTCTACTCTGGAGCTGCGATTAGTATGTCGCTAAGCTCAGCATACGGCTACGCAAGATGTGAAATACCAGTATAATAAAAAAATAAAATAAAATGACAACAACAGAATTAACCCTATCGAGAAATGGACAGAAAGTAGTAACTGGAGACATTACCTTTACTGCCGCTGACAAAGTAGCTTACCTCGTAGTAAATGCAGATGCTACCTTCGCCAACCTAACCGACCAAAGCGATAACGACGTATTGACGGAGAGTGCCTTAAGTGGTATAACGCTATCTACTGGAATGATTATATCTGCTAAGAATGGCGGTATGATGAAGAGAGTTAACGTATCGACTGGCAGCGTATTAGCTATATTCGGATAATATGTATAGTTACGGATATCACTACCCAAGTAAAGCCAAGAGAATATCTGAGGGGCAACTGATATTCGATGACTACAAAGCAAGGGTAGAAGCTGACGGAGGAGTGGTAGAAAATAGAGATTGTGTAATTAGAGAGATTAATAAATTAATATGAGTTTAATAGACGAAGCGAGCTTGGTGCAGATACCAAGCGGATACAAAGAGGACAAACTATATTCTATCATCCCAAGTGATGGAAGCGGAGACTTTAATTTCTCACGAGCAAGCACCGCAACGAGGGTTAATGCTGAAGGGTTGATAGAGGAGATGCCGTATAACCTTTTGCAGCAAAGCAATACTTTTAACACTACTTGGGCATCTGTAAATTCTGGGTCTGTTACTGGAGGACAATCGGGTTATGATGGCAGTTCAAACGCTTGGCTTTTGACAAAAGCAGCTACAAACTTCTCGGGTATTAGACAAAGTGTATCAGTGAATGGCGTGCATACTTTTAGCATTATTGCAAAAGCTGGTAGCTTGAACTTTCTTTGGTTAGAGGAATATATTGGAGCGAGTATATATTTTGACTTAATAAATGGCACAACTTCGGGAAGCGGTGCAATTTCTTCATATATGACATCTTTAGGAGGTGGTTGGTGGAGGTGTGAATTAGTTTCTGATAATTCTATTACTATCGCAAGTTTATATCCACAAGCAACGGGAAGCCCATCTTCAACGTCAGGTAACATCTACATCCAAGACGCACAACTTGTCTCAGGCTCTACGGCTAAACCATACTTTCCAACCACAGACCGTTTAAACGTTCCCCGAATAGACTACACGGGCGGCGGATGTGGTAAATTGCTACTTGAGCCGCAGAGAACGAATTTGGTTACTCAATCTGAAGCGTTTGATAATGCGGCTTGGACAAAAACGAAAGTTTCGGTTACTGCGAACAATACAATAAGCCCAGACGGAACTCAAAATGCTGATAAAGTAATAAATGACAACGGCTCAACGGCAAGCGATATAAGAGTTCTCTCGCAAAATGTGACAATTGGGACAACTTATGTGCTATCTGTTTTTGTAAAAGCAGCTGGTTTTGATAATTTTAATATTGATTTTAGTAATTCAAGGTTCGGAGATGCCAATACAACGTTTGACTTATCAAATGGTACGATAATTGAATCGGGAATATCTAATGATGGTCAAGGAATTGAAAATTATGGGAATGGATGGTTTAGATGCTACGTTATAGCAACTGCTGTAAATTCTGGAAATAGTGGATTGATATTTAGATTAAGCGAAAATTCTCAAGTAGGTGACGGCACTAAAGGTTTTTATCTTTACGGAGCCCAATTAGAACAAGGCTCATACCCAACCTCATACATCCCCACCTCAGGGGCAACCGCGACTCGTATAGCCGATGTATGCAACGGAGCTGGAGATGCAAATACTTTTAATGATAGTGAGGGTGTTTTGTTTGCTGATATAAGTGCTTTGGCAAATGATGGTACAAATAGGTTTGTATCGATATCAGATGGCAGCACTAACAATCGAGTAACTTTAAAATTCGATAATATTGATAATCGCTTAGAGTTTTTTGTTTTTAGTGGGGGGTCTGCGTCATATAGCTTTATTGTTGTGATTCCAAACACTACAATAAACAATAAAATCGCTATAAAATATAAAGCGAACGACTTTTCTGTTTACATCAACGGCATTGAAATGAATGCAAGTGCAAGCGGGATAGTACCCACTGGATTATCAGAATTATCATTCGACCAAGGGGATGGAGCCAACCCTTTCTACGGAAACGTAAAACAACTACAATACTACGGCACAGCATTAACAGATAGCGATTTAGAAACATTAACGAGTTGGACATCATTTAACGAGATGGCTGAAGCACTACAATACACAACATACTAAATAATGGCAAATACTTTAAAATTCGGAAACGGAGAATGGGCAACAAAGGAAGGCTCAACTTTAGCATATAATGATGAGAACGGGAACTTTAAACCTTTACCATTTGACTTTACAAGGGCAACAACCGCGACAAGAGTTAACAAAGAGGGTTTAATCGAGGTTGTAGGTAATAATGAGCCAAGAATAGATTTTTTAGATAATACTGAAGGTGCTTTGTTGTTAGAGCCACAGAGAACCAATTTTATACCTTATTCAACATTAGATTTTAACGGAGGTTCATCCCCATCAGGTTGGTCAATAGGGTTTGGGACTGGCTCTTATTCTTATGAACAATTAGAGTATAAAGGTCAAAAAGCAGTTAAACAAACACAAATCACAACTGGTAGGAGTTATTTAGATACTGGTACAATAACTATATTAGCAAACACAGAACATACTTTAAAAATACAATTTATTTTAGATGAGTGTGTTGCTGATGCAAATGATGTAATTTGTGTTGTTAATGGTTTTGGTGTATTCCAATTAATAACATTTAATCAGATTGATTCTAATGGGATTCTAAATATTAATTTTACATCAACAACAACAACATCAGGGAGTATAAGAGTAGGTTTGGGAGCGTCTTCAAATGAAGATGGCGGCAAATCTTTAGCTTGGGCAATACCACAATTAGAGCAAGGCAGCTACGCTACTTCGTACATACCCAGCTCAGGCAGTGCCGCGACGAGGGTGAAAGATGAATGTAATGCAAGCGGTTTATCTTCTGTGATTGGACAAACAGAGGGGACTATTTTTATTGACTTTGAATACAATCAAACGCCAACCGATGTAAACGGAAGGCTTTTGCAGTTGTGGGGAACTAACGAAACAACTAACAGCATTTTACCTTTTATACAAGGCCCTGGGGCAAACGAAAATCAATTTCAACTTACCATATTTAGTGCAAATACGGGAACACCCGCGATTACCGCATCCGCAGCGACTAATGTGCCTTTTGGCCGTCAAAAATTTGCGATAGCATACAATTCGGGCGTTTATACAGTTTATAGAAATGGCTCTTTGTTTGCTTCGGCAAGTAGCCTTGTGCCAGTTTCACTTACGGCACTGGATTTAGGTGGCAGTTCTGCTGCTGACCGTAGTTTAGTAAACCCAATAAAACAAGCACAACTATACAACACAAGATTATCAAATAGCGAATTAGCAACACTTACAACATTATGATTTTTAATAAGTACGAATTTACCGACGAACAATGGGCAACCATTAGACCAACGCTCTACAACGAAGATGATGAAGGGGGCGAAACATTAATACCTGAAATAAACGCTATTGTTGAAATAGGGCATATTTGCAGAGCATTTGACGAGGAAGGACAGTGTACCGACCTAAGTACTATGTATGCCGTTGATATGCTCTTAAACGAGCCAGTAGATAGCTTAGACGCTTATATAGTATGGCCTAACCCAGTAGGAGTACACACCTTCGCTGGGGATGACTCGCTCTATCTTAAAGGGTTCTGCATTGCAAACCCTGATAGCCCTTATTGTCAAATTAGCGACGAATAAAAATGAACAAAGGCTTTAAAAAGTTCCAAGAAATATTTATGTTTTCCGATTCAGAACCAAATGAGGTTCTTATCGGTTTGCTACACGCTATTATTTTGCCATTCGCGATGTTTGAACTCGGCAACCCGCTTGCGATTATGCAAATATTGGCGTCATTCACGGGGCTTTTTCAGCTTTACGCAGTTCTTTACAATGGTAGTCTAAAATTAAGAAAAATAGCCGTACAACTTGCTACACTTGTGGCGATGGGTACGTGCATAAACTACGCAATGGAGGGTTTAATGAAAGGCAGTCACTTAGGATGGCTCTTAATATTAATATTTGCTTTGTGGAACTTAATAAGGGTCACAAAGGAAGACCACCAACGGCAAATTAAAGTAATAATCAATGGAAACAAGTAATATAATCATAACCCTTTTGACGGTGCTAACTTCGGCGGGTGCTTGGAAGTTCTACGAAATGAAAATGAAGATGAAAAGCGACCATAAAAAAGAAAATAAGCAAGAACAAAATATGTATCGTGATGATTTGCGTGAACGCGTGGCA
>Ga0209654_1000620_pt1 | contig 33145 bp, 51 predicted proteins | sample SaaInl1SG_22_DNA_FD_184646 | JGI IMG/M metagenome (GOLD analysis project Ga0209654, IMG submission 184646) | Marine microbial communities from expanding oxygen minimum zones in the Saanich Inlet - ESP_161SG_22_DNA (SPAdes) (version 2) | ecosystem: Environmental > Aquatic > Marine > Intertidal... | reverse complement strand
CAGTCCTGAGTGATTCGCGCAGCATCTCAACTGCAAGTTCTTGATGTGGTCTTAGGTTCATGTTCTTGTCCTGAAGAATCCATCGTACTGTGGGTGATCAACCATGAACAGTCGAGCGTAGTACGCTGTGTGATTGTTATTAATCTTGAATGGATCGCCACCTGTCTCAACGTCTGTGTGCCACCGGATGCGCTCAAAGATCGCCTTGCTGCTGTAGTGCTGATGACCGGCTCCGATCACCTGCCAAGTAAACTTCTTGAACAGCTCGTAGACCTCTGGGTTGGCCTTGTGCCATGACCACCAGGTGCGCTTGATTGATTCATCGATTTCCATTGAATTATCCCCGTTGATGAATTTTTTTATTTTCCCTGTTGTAGATTTTGACCAGCCTCCTACCGTTGCCAGCCTCGAATTTTTGTACTGTGATTGGCAGATCAGCCTCTACCACGCCCTCGTACCATTCTCTCGCCTTAGTCAGCGTTTTTACTTGATGCTCACCTTCAGTACAGATTGAGCCTCTAGGACATAACATAATCACCTCATGCAGTTCGGTTCAGCCTGAGCGTCTTTCGGACACACTCATCCTACTCGCGTGGTGCGAGCGACAAGTGCGTTCCTCATGCAGTTTCGGACTAGCCATCGCTACATTCGGGCGAGGTCATTGGTGCATTCCCCGCTGACTGGATTATCGGCTACACGCGCCGCCTTCCCGCGATCCAGTCCGAGACTCCATTCCCTTCAACGCAAGGCCAGATGCCAATATACGCTCGGAGAGTCTCCACTCATTACGCTGACGACAAGATTCAGGAAGTTCCTCTAGTTTTTAACGTGGTAGCGTTACAGTTATTCCCACAGCCACGACTTGCCGTGTGCCGGAGAAACTAGACTGAGGTATCAAGAGATGTTGACTGATATAACATGTTCAGTCACAATTTGAACCAGTGCCGGAGTGCGGTCACGGGTCTTTTCCTGTAGTCTCAGTCCGGTTCGCTAGGGAATTCGCAACTCCCGTCCGGCACTATTTTTTCTTTTTACGCCTCCATCCAAGAAAAGTCAAACTCTGTTTCATTCAACTCAGCAGCTTCTAGTACATCACTGTCGATGTGGTATTCACCAATCCCACCGTGATCTTTGACTCTGGCAGATGCTCTGCGCTCTTCAATTGCCTTCAAGCGCATTTCATGTTCCTTCCTGCGATCCCTTGAATGCTTTTCTTTTCTTGCCCGAATGATATTTCTTAACTTCTCAGCGGCGGTGCGCTTGCTGAATAGCCGCGCTCTTTCGAGTTCATTGCAGTCTTTGCTTTTCAGTCGGACTAGGTTTTCAGCGTCCAGGTCATCAAGAAGTCGCATAGCGTCTGCATACATATGCCTTTCAATGTATGCCTCCAACGCCTTGTATGGATCGTAAATGCTTTCTGAATCACTCATGCCGCACCCACCTCAATACCGACTGTCAAAATGTTTTTGACAAAGATCTTCAAGCATGTCGTCGGGCAACCAGATCGATACCTCGTCATTCGGATGAATGATTTCGCTTCCGGTGTTAAGCGCCCAAGTCTCATAACCTGGCTCCCAATAGCTGTCTTTCTCGCTATCAATCAGCATGGCCTCATACTCGACTAACCACTCACAGCCGTTGATGACCGGCCAGAAGTATTCGGTTGTGCAATCACCCATGACTATCCCCTTACGGCGGCTTACGCCGCCTCCGCAAAATATGAAAGTTCTGACTCAAGAACAACCATGAAGCGTTCTGTGGTCATGTTGTACGACTTTACTGATAGATCAGGGTGCGTGTTCAGCAAGTGGCGGATATCCTTGTACGCGGACATTGGCACGTTCATTTCTGCCATTTTTGCTTTGACTACTTGGATGCGGTTCATGTCGGTATCTCCTATTTGCTTACATATTTACTCGACACAGTTATAGTCTCATATCCTCGCTATGGTTGCAACACTTTTTGCTTAATTATTTTCACTTTTTGTTTGATATATTCTCGTGAATGCGTTTTCTCTTCCGATAGATCGCAGTAATTCTTTGCAGCTCCTCGATGGAATACTTGCGCTCCTGGTTGTCGCTCTCGACTTTATCCACTAGGTCTTGTCCGATCTTCTTGATCAATTGCTTGCGGTATTCGGCCACGTTGCCTGAGAGGTATCGGTTGCACTTAACGCATTGCTTGTGCGCGTTCAGGCATGCAGTGAGTCCTCCGAACCTGAGATGCGGTGCTGAACCCGTCGATCTGTAATGACCACAGTCCCAGCCGCCTCCGATTTGATCGTCCAGAACATAGTTCTCGCATGAGATACATGCCCTGTCTCGATCCCTGAATCGGATGTATGCATTGAATGCCGCCTGTGCCAGCTTGGTGTGATCTGAACGCGTGAGGAGTTTCTTCTTCCGTTCACGGGATTCTGCCTTGCGGTTCTTTGTGATGACCTTTGAACCGCATTCAGATTTGGTGAATTGTGATAGGCACTCAAAAGAACAGAAGGCTCGCAACTGAGAGACAAATGCCGACTCAGCAGGAACCTTCTTTTTGCATTGTTTGCAGCGTCTATTGGCCGATTTCATTCATCCCTCATCTTTGCAATGAGCTTCTCGTACTGGCAGTCCTCCGGCCTTGGTAGGAATATCTGACAGTCTGCCGCCCAGGCATCGATCTGCTGCATGTAAAAGAACATCTCACCTGATGTGAGTTTCGTTGTGGTTTTGAGCTGGGGTTTGATTTCAACCTTGCCGATCTGTTTGACCTCTTCATACCCCAAGAATGTATGGCGCATCCAGTCATGGATCTCGTCCTTGCTGAAGTCGCTCTTTTTCTTCTCGTTGATAGAATCGGCCAAGACGCTCATCCACTCCCAGTACAAAGCGTTCTGAGAGAGTGAGCGCCCACCGGCCTTGATTTCAACCGTACACCAGCCATGCTCTTCCATCATCGCAACAGCATCGCGGTAACACTGCTCTGCCGCTGCCTTAGATGTGACTGTGTGCTTGATCGAATCTTTCACGCCCAGAACTTCCACCAGGGTTTCTTTTCCTCAGTGATCTTGAAGACCACCGTATCTGTGACTGGTTCCTGCTTTTCGGTCACAGGCTTTGGCTTGTTGCCAGAACCTTCCTGCCGGTAATCAATGTTGATCACATCACGGTAAACATGCAGCGCGTGTGCAATTGATCCCCTTGATCGATTGAGCTTTGATGCAATCTGCGTGTAAGACTTGCCGTCACGGTACAAATCACCAAGTGTCAGCAGCTCTGAGTTAGTCCATCTTCTTTTCTTTGCCATTGCTAGATCCCCAATTTTAGAAAGTCAAAAATATCCATGCCGAAATAGTCGGCAAACTCTTGCAGCTTTGCGAGCCGCATATCGCTCTGGTTTCGCATCCGATACAGCGTCTGGACATGTATTTTCAAATCCTGAGAGATTTGCTCTGACGATTTGCTCGACATGACCTGTGCGATCCGAATGCATTTTCCCGCGTCAATTCGCGCCATATTGATTCCTCTGTTATGCTAAATGGACATCTGACTATTGATGTTCCCTCTTTTGCCCGCCGCGACAGCGGGCTTTTTTTGACTAAAACGGAATCTCTGAGTTCACATCTGTCGGCGCAGTGCTGACAGACTGCTGACTTGGCTGACTATCTCTGTCGTCTTTGCGTACTGAAAACGTTAGGACAGGCTGGTTATCACCCTGCTTTTCGTTCTTCCACGCAGAGATAAAGTATTCAACCCCGTCCACGTTGATTGACCCAGTGAATTGAGGATCACGTTTGCCCTCGCGCATCTTGTGGTTCTTCCAGATAGCGCCTCGGTTAGTGTTATCGTATTGCATCGTTCATTTCCTTTAATTTTTTCTCGCTTTCTTCATAATCTTCTACCCACGCCTTAATTAGGCTCACTTTTTTTCTGAACGGTATGTCGCCAAATTCTGGGCTGAACACAGACACGCTAGTGAAATGCCCTATGCCATCCGGCTCGAAAGTAAAGGTGACGTTAGGGTATTCTTCTTCATCAGAAACCCAACTGGCTCCCCATTCAATTGTTTTATTGCTCATTTCAATTTCCTTAATCGATTGTATTCAGATTGAATTGTATCTACGGCCTTTGATACCTCATCGGCCAGTAGTGCGATGTAGTCATCGTCGCGTTCGACTCTGACGATCAGTGCTGGCATCGTCTCGTGATAAGACACAAAGTCCCACCAGTCCCTGCCAGTCACCCACATGCAGCCCATCACCTGCTGCTTGTATTTCGTTGGCAACTTGTTGTCGCGTAGGTATGCAATATGCGTTGCCGGTGTCGGACACTTGATCTCAAGACCTCCGTCCTCACCGATCAGACCATCAGGACTGACCCCACACTCCAGGTTGCTATGCTTACAGAAACCAACTTCCTGAACCTCGTTGCCTGACGCTAGCTCGTAAAAGTTACGCGCCAGCGGTTCGAGATCGGTTCCCCTCTGCATCCACTCTGTGACCTTGACCTCAGTCGTCTGCCCAGTCATCAATTCAGCGATCAATTGATTGATATATCCCTCAGACTGCGTAGAAGGCTTGCCACTGGACGTTACTAGCTTGTCAAAGCCTGACCCACTAGGACACCCTAGACGGCTTGTCAGCCACTCCTGTGTGCCTTGCTCGTGATTGATCACTCTCATCACTTTTGTCCCTCTTGAAGATGTTGTCCCAGTTTTTGGCGAACTTTTCCTTGTTCTCGACTGGACGCGGTTTACTTCCCTTTCCCATTTTTCGCCCCCTTTAGCCAACATGTAGCACATTGGTCACCGTAGCTGTCAGTCACGACAGCCACAGATCCACACCATTTACAGCTCGACATCAGGCGACTCCTCATCAGCCTGTGCAGTCTGGGCTTCCATGTCAGCAATCTTCTTAGCGAGCATGTTGTACGCTTGCTCATAGTGTGACTTTGGAAGATCAGAGACTTTAGTGATCCTGTAGAACTTGTAGAACTTTTCAGCATCAGCTCCAGAGTAATCAAGCATTTGAGACAATTGTTTCGCCTGATCCTGATCAATCGGCTTGTTGAGGTCTTCTTTCTCAGCCTGTGGGATACTTTCCCCGGCATAGATGTACAGGCCAAGTCCTGTCGTCACGGCGATGCACTTAACCAAGCAACGCATCTTGGAATCCGAGATAGCGCGAGAATCAGGGTTGATGATTGACTTGTTACGGTGATCCATGACCGGCAACCACATAGAACGCGAGACAGATTCCTCGCCATCGTGGATTGTTAGGATGCATGTGACCTCGACAGAACCGTCATCGAACTTACGGTCCTCAAAGAAGTAGTAGCTTTCAGGATACTTGGACATCAACGTAGACCACGCCCAAGTCCATGATAGGTAGGATAGGTTGCCTTTCTTCTGAACATTGTCGTTCACGTTGATAGGCGAAAGGTCAGCCCAGATACGGGCCATCAGTGTTGCTTGCTTTTCCATTGTAATCTCCTATTGATAAACAACAGGAGAATTACAACAGGTTTTGATTAGATGGTCAACAATTTATGCTTCAATCATAGCGATTGCTTGATCAAGTGTTTCCTGGTTCCTGCGGCTCCATCCTTTGCCGAACGTGTCGAACGTGGACAGGCTCTCGTAGAACGCCTGACGCGCCTCAAACATCTGCTGCACGACTTCTTTAGGATCGAACTCAGCAAGTTTCTTCAGCGTGTTAGGACCGATTGCTCCATCTGCTGTAGCTCCGATACACGTTTGGAGAGCTTTTGCACTCCGGCCAGTCCCACTATTAACGCCCCAGTCAAAAACAGCCCAATCAAGACCAGACGGAAGATCATCGCCCTTCACCCTGTCCCAATAGTTGCGCTTGTACAGTGGCGCGACATCCTCTTGCGTCAATGCTCTCATTTCGTCCTCTGTGACCTCGCGGCCAAGATATTCCTCGTAGACCTTCTTGGTCACGCCCAGGTTAGTCATCCCGCCTGGATCAGCAGGATGGTTGACGAATCCGCCCTCGTGGTGAAGTAGCATCTCTAGACACTGTTCGTAATTCTCAATCATTACTTCTTCCTCAAACTCATGATCTTGTCGGCACTCTTCAAGCCAAATGCGGCGGAGCATGCCAAAAATAATAAATACTGATACCACTCAGGGGTCTTCTCAAGCGCCGTGAAGCCCTCGTTCAGTCGATCAATAACCGAACTATCGCCAGTGACCACAGCGTAGCCTACAGCGATGATAGGGAGCGTGAGGACAATTGTTAGATATTCATCTTTCCATGAGTTTCCAGAAGCCTCTGCCATCTTGGATTCCCAGTCAGCGTCATTGTTGATCTGGTTAATCTTACGTTGTTGGACAGCTTTTTTCTCTTCAGCCTTTCCCTGTAGGAACTCTTTGCCCAGCTCCATCGCCGGACCTAGTAGCATCTGTAGCATAGGTAACCTCCTCTGGTTTACGTCCACACCTGTCGCATTTCTGCATCGGCCTAGCCACAGATTTGCCACCGCACTCTGTCTCGTACAACCCCCTGGTGAAGGTATACAGACAGGTCTTCATGTTACTCGGCCTTCTTCTTGCTGATCGCACTGGCTCCAAAGAACGCAGAAACCAAGACGGCTATCGATGCAAAGTAAGTCGGAGCGATATCGGCAATCAAACCCGCCGCCGTAACAAGTCCGAAAACATCACATAGAAAAATACCAAAGGGATACAGCAGTAAGCCAAACAGCGCGAACCACGCCATCTTCCTGATCGAATCACGTTGAGCGTCTTCATCTTCCATTTGACGGCGGCGATCCTCAAGTTCAATGAGAGCAAGCTCATTTGGATCGAGAACGCCGTTACCATTCTTGTCATACTTCTCTAGCTCCGTCATGCCCGCGCAGTCCTTTTCTTTGGCTTTTTCTTGGCTGTTTTAGCAGCCGCCTTGAACGCCTTGGCAGTAGGCGCACCAGCGGTTCCAGGCTTCCGCATTTTCTCTTTGGAGCCTTCCTTGATGCGCTTACGCTTTGCGTGAATGTTTTTGTACAGTGACATTACTTAGCTCTCCGCTTGGCTCGCTTTTTCGCCTTGGTAGCAATGTCCAAAGCAATCGCCTGAGCTTGGCTGCTCTTCTTGCCTTCCGACTTCAACCGGCGAATGTTCTCGCTGATCGACTTCTGGCTGTAACCCTGAATCAGTGGCATCAGGCTTTCTTTTTACACTTGCCCATTGCAGCACATGCGCGTGGTGTAGGACAGCCGCGACAAGGTTTGAACCCCATCTTCGCCTTGTTCGATGTCTTCTTGCCCGCATTTTTGTACATTGCCATGTTAATCTCCTAACAGTTCCACTTTTTGCGTGACCAATAGTTCGCTGAGAACTTGTCATCAGTTCCCTTGATACCACTAGATCTCGCGCAATATGATTTCTTTCTGGATGGTTGGTCTTTCTTGATCGACATGTCTGGATCACCGAATCGAACCAGTTTCACCTTGTCTCCCTTCTTTGCCAGAACAGCAAATTTCTTTTTGGCTCCACTTGTACGCTTTGGCTTGTTGTAGCCACTGAAAGTTTCACCACGGTATTTGATTGCCATTTTTAAGTACCTTTAAGGCTAATAAGCCAAAGTAGTAAGGCCACGGCCCCGCCCACAACACCGAGAACAGCAATGCCAACAGCCACATACAAAAATCCATTCTGTATGGCTTTCTTTCGAGCCAGTTTCTTAGCTTGCGCACGTTTAATATCGTTCTCACGCATTTGCTTACGGTTGGTTATGAACTTCTGGTAGTCATCCCATAGTCCAGCCCTTCCGTTGTAGATAAACATTTGCTTTATTTCGGCTTCTTTTTTGCGAATATCTTCCAAGGCGAAAAACGCATCCATGTCGCCATCTTTGGCTTTCTTTTCTATTTCACCTTTAGCGTCAGCGAGTTTCGTTAATTGTGGACCCATCTCGCCCACAGAGGAAACGTGACCGGCGAACTCTTTGATCGCGCCAATAGCCTCATTCGCTATCTTGATTGCGGCTATGGCTTCAAAGATCATCTAGGTCACCTTCATCAGGATGGCTACAAGCATGGCAATGATGCTCCCTGCCGCAGCGATCATTACACCCTCGATTCTCTTAATGCGTAGGATGGTTTCTTTCCAGCGTTCGCCACACACGGCCTCATGAGCCTCTAGTCGAACTTCAATACTATCAATACGCTTGTGTGCCGATGCCGCTGTACGCTTATCCATCTCAATATCTGCCCTTCCAGACCCGAAACTTGTCAAACTCACCTGACAGGATTTTGCGTTTTACAACTTCCTGGCGGGCTTGTACGTCATCCCATTTTACACCAGCTTCTTTGCACCAATCAGCAATTAAGTTCAGCGGTATTGATCCAACCAGGCGATGCTCACCCGACTGTCCAGCACCGGCATCCTTTAACGCCTGAGCGCGATGCATCTCTGGATTAACATCATGCGTCTTCTTTATGACAACTCGGTTATCTGAGTGGTCATATAAAATCTGTTCACCGATCTTCATTCGGCTGCCACCTTTTTCGCTCGTGGCTTGCGTGTTGCCTTTGGTTTCTCTGCGACAGGAGCCTCTGGGACCATCTCAAGTTGAGTGCCAAACCCATTAGGGTTCGCAACTTCAACGATGTCTCCACGGCGATACTTCTGCCCAGCAATGAACAATGTTCCGACTGTGACTTTGCACTTCATATGATTCCCCTATCAAGCAGAAAGGGGCCGTAGCCCCTTCCTTGGTCACTTCAATTAAGAAGTGGTGTTGTCAGCAATGATGCCTGATGCTTTCTCGTTCAAAGAACAGAGAGTCAGCTCAGTAACAACCTGACGGCGCTGAGCGTCACCAGTCTTGCTGAGTTCAGTGTTCTTGGTTGGACGTAATACGCCAACAGACCACATGTCGTTTTGCATGATGAACACATCGCGTGAACGGTTCTCACGGCTTGGGATGAACTCTACAGTCCCCCACGGCGTGACATAAACGTCAACTGCGTTGATCACAGCGTTAGTTCCACCAACAGAAGCACCGATGGTTGAACGCTGGTTGTTCATACCAGTGAACGCGAGTGCCTTGTTCATTTGGAATGCTGACAAGTAAACAACGTCAGGGTTTCCGCCCTGTTCCCAGATTGACTGCATTACTGAGTCAAACTTGGTCTGTGAGAATGCTGTCAATGCAGTAGTCTCATCAGTACGCGCATCAGTACCGTCACCAGTAGGATCAGCGCCTTCGTTTGCACCAAAGTCAGTGTTAGTGATCATCCACGCAGGTGCGCCAGCCAACTCACGCGCAGTTGAGCTGTTACCAGCAGCGCGAGCGTTGTTGTCGAACAGAGCCTTCTCGATGTCGAGCTTTTGCTCTTTAGCGATCTTCAGTGTTTGGTACGCCATTTCCTTAGCGCGTCCAGCCTTATCAAGACCTTCGTCTGTATCAGGAATCACAACCGCATTCTTGAAGATCTGCGTGTAGTTACCCAACCGTGAAGTCGCTGTGCGAGCTTCCGCAGTTGTATCGTCTCCCTCGATGTGAGCATTAGCCGCACTTGAGCGTAACGAATCGGTTTGCCATTCGTGTAAAGTATTGGTTGCCTTGACTTTTTTACATGCTGAATAAAAGGGAGTCTCTTCTGGAGATACGTCATAGATGATGTCTTCCAAAGACTCGCGGATACCATTCGCGTCATACGAATCGAAAGTATTTGTTGGTTGTGCCATTTTGCACTCTCCTTACAAGGTTATTTAAGCATTGCCGCTAATGCAGCTTCCATGCTTCCAGATTTTTTCAGGTTATCGAGCTTTTTACGCTCTACGTCTCTGTTGGTAGTGACCCGCTTCGATCCTGGTTTGATCGGTTGCTTGGCCTTTTTCGCCTTTTGCTGCACCTTGTCCCCATTCGCCATCATTTTCCGGTACATCATCGCATCGCGTAGGACCATCAAGTCTCGGTGACTTGTGATGCTTCCTAGAAGTTCCTGGGGATACCCATAAACCTCTGTCGCTACTTGTACGATGTCGTTTCTAAACTGCGTTGCCTTATCAGCGTCACGCAGCTCCGGGATCTTGTCCATCAGGATCTGGGCTTCTTGCTGGGCTAGAGCCTGTCTAGCTTGCTGTTCAGCCTGTGTCTGCGCTTGCAACTGTTGCTGCACCGCGCCCCACTTCTGTACTTGATCCTCGTACTCCATCTTGGCTTCCATGTAGCCAATTGGGTCATCGTTGAACGTCGATCTGTCTGGCTCAACAGGAGGTGTGATCGCACCATTCTGTAACTGGCCTACCAATTGTTGCAGTTGCTGTCGCTCCTGCGTTAGGGCTTGATGGGTAGCCTCGGCTTGTTTCCGCGCCTCTGCTGCCTGTTGCATGCCCTTCTGGACGTACTGTTGACCTGAGTAACCTTGCTTGAGCTGATCTAGGGTTACCTGTACTTCCTCGCCGTCAACTTTGACTGCGTAGTAAGTATTTGTGTCAGGTTCCTCTTCAGCGGCTTCGTACTCTGTCTCCTCGTACTCGTCCTCTTCTTCAGAATCATCTATTGATTCTTCGGCATAATCCTCTTCTGCTTCATCGGTGACTTCCGCGTCATTGGTAGCGTCCTGTTCAGGTTGCGCTTCCTCGGCTTCCATAACCTCTTCTACAGGTTCGGATGTCTCTTCTGGTTGTACCAAAAGATCAACTGCTGACTCTGGGGTCAACGCTCGTGTTTCAGTCGTTTCCACGGTACTGATTCCTCACTTAGCTGTTTTTGCATCATAAACAGCCTCGGCATCTAACCCAGACTGTATGATTCGGTTAATCGAATCCAGTGCAGCGACTATAGCTCGCGCCTTCTCGATCTCGATTATTGTAGCAGAACTGTCCAAAAACAGGTCAATCTGCTGTTGTCTGACTTCTTCCATCAGACCTTTGAATGTTTCGTCGTTCTGTAGCCTTCTGAGCTGTCCAGCACGATCTTTAATGTTTGACATTAGAACCTACTTTGCACAATCGCCTGTTGCGGTGTTGTGTCTGCGAATCGTTGTTCTTTCTGCATAGCCCGAATGTTCTCGACATCCACAGCAGTTCCATACTTGCCGATGATCTCAGCGGCCTTGATCAATAGATCCTGGTCCATCTTGTCGCGTTCACGATCATCCTGGGCCAGTGCCTTCTGAGCATCCAACTGAATCTTAGCCATGTCAGACTGTGCCTTAGCCTGAGCGCGGATTGTCTCAGCCTGTACAAGTGCTTGTGCCTGTTGATCTTGCTGACCCTGTGCCGCCGCCATCATTTGCTGCTGTTGCATCTGGATCAACTGTGTCTCGATCTCAGGTGTCATTGGCTGGTAGTAACGGTCAGAGTTGCGAACCCCGGTCAATGCCAGGATATCTGCCAGTGTGTTGCGGATGTTGGTCATCGATACCAGGCCGTTGTTTGGACCGCCTGTCTGGTAGAACTGCAACTGTGTCTGGAATGTTGTCTGTAACGCAGCGAGTCGCTCGTCTTCTTTACCAGTACCCAATCCGACATTCACCGATGTCATCATGTCTGTGTTCCAAGAGCGAGGATCAATCGGTGCAAACATGCCGCCGGATAGACGCATCATCTGTTCTTCTGGAGAGTTCTCTGCAAGCAGCTTGAGCATGAGCTTGAACATGCGAGTCATGCCGCCCTCTGCCAGGTTGCGGGCAATCACCTCAATGTGACCTGCTGCTGCACTGGCCGTCAAACGTGCTGCTGTGGCTGTTTGATTCTGTAGTGCGTCTGGATCAAGTCCAACAGATGCCTTTGATACACCCGTCTTGCTCTCAATCAATTGGTCATAGTATTGAGCCGCACCGAGAACCTGACCTGCCGCGAATGGAACCTGCAACTGCTGAACAGCATTCGGATCTTTCATGCGGACAATGCCACCGATCTCGTTGTTCAGAAGATCATCAATGTTGACCTGGCCCTCGATCATAGACAGGCGAGGATTGTTGGTCATTGCGATGTTGTCGAGGATGCCACGCAGGATTGATGTCGATGCGTCCTGATCTTCAATAATCAGGTCTGCAATAGACCGGCCAAAGAATGCGTGTGGCTCTGGGTCAGATTCAAATACTGCGAAAGGAACTTCATCCCAAGGCTCGTAGTCCAGCAACTGGTACTGACCGCCACCCATTGTGATCTTGTAGAGCTGGGCTGTTCCTGTGCCTTCAACGTCCATACGCATGTAGGCTTCTGTGACAGCCACCTTACGCATTGATGGATCTCGGATGTCTTCATCCTCTTCCTGCTCGTATCCACGGCGCTCAAAGTCTTCTGCCTCGGCCATCGTGTCGTGGTCTGAGATACCAGACAGTGCAGAGACGATATCGGGATCGTAACCCATCGCAATCAGATCGCCGGCTCGCATCTCGGTACGGTGACCACAGACGTAGAAGTCGTCGATTGATTTTGAGTTACGGTCAATGAAGAACTCTTCTGGAGGTACTGAATCGCAGCGCAGTGTGCCTTCAGTCTTAGTGCGTACAATCTTGGCGTTATGGAATGGAATCTGTACTTCCATGCCCATCTCATCCATCCTAACTTCATACACAACCTCATGCTCGATGATGTCTACGTCATCTTCCTGTCCGAGCAATGTGAACTCAGGATCAGTCAGGTTGGTGTATTCATGTGTTGACTGCTTTGCGTACTCGTCCCAGTAGACCTTCACAATGCCAGCTTTCTTCAGTAGTGCATCGTGGAATACGTCATTGATAACTTGATAGCCGTTCTTTTCTGAGAACTGCGAGTGGACAAACTTTGTCGCTGTCTCTGCCGCCTCAACGTCTTCTGTTGATGCTGGGACAAACTGAACAAACTGATCGTTTGATAGGAACACGCGCATCAGGCTTGGCTTGATGTTGCGGATGGTGTCCCGAACCTTTGTCGATACGATGCGACTCCGGCCTTCTTCATGACCGAGATCTACCTCGCCATCGAAATACCGTTGCGCTTTGATCCGGTCTTCTGCTACCTCTGACTCAATGAAGTCAATCGCATCAGAGACTGCATCACGGGCAATGCTCTCGATCTGGCCTTCATCCATAGGTTCAAATTCGATCATTGACCAGCGCCTCTCTTCAATAACTCTTCAAGTGTTCTGTATGCAGTGAACTCATTGATCCCACGCGCAGAATCCATTCTATCTTTGACGAATCTAACGCCTTGCGCGGCCATCCCAGGTACATCACCGCGAGCCACGTTTTGAGCGATATTGGCAGCCTCCATCACACCTTGCAATGAAGTCTCTGCCACAGCGCCGAACTTGCGGTCCAGGTTGTTAGCAAACAACGATAGATCGTATGCGCTTGTGTTGAAAGATCCACCTAGCTCATCTGCAAAATCATCAATCTGCTTTACTGTATCCTCAAGATTGACGCGAGCCTGTGTGTAGCTAAACAAACGCCGCAACTGCTGACCAACCGCCTTGTCTGCTGTATCCGCAAAGATATCGACTTGTCTACCAGCCGACTGGCGTAAATTCTCGAAAGTTTCTAAACCACGGGAGATTATGTCGTTTGCCTTAGCGTATTCTGGGTCAGCCGTCCTTAAAACATCGTTGATCTCTGAACGAACGGCCTTGAGAGTGCGCTTGCCTTCAGTAGTCAGTTGTTGTGACGTTTTGCCATAGTCAATCAGGTTATCTAATTGCAGTTTGAGTTTGTGCAATCTGAGCGCGTCTGGTCTTCCGCCTGTCGCCATTAAGTCAACGGCCTTATTGATCATATTTTGCGCTGCTGTATCAACTTGAATATCTGATCCTCGGAATCCTAACTGTGGCTTAGTAGCACCTGGTGTCATTGTTACGCCAAGACGATCCAGCTCTTGCATCAAGCGATTGGTCACAGGAGCAAAATCCACTTGCATGCCAGGGAATCTTTCACGCGCAATCTTGTTCTTTGTGGCGTTAGCCTCATCAACCTTGCCCTTAATGAAATTGAGCCTTTGCGTGACAGCCTGTCCAGCGATGTCTGATGGGCGAATCTGTGCGGCAGCGGCCTTGTTAGCCTTGATACGTTCATATGCGGCCAACTGTTTGAGCATGTCTGCCTGTGTTGCAGGATTAGCTGATTTGATCGCAGCAACGAAACCCTCATCCCAACCCTGTCGAACTGCTTCAGCTCCAAGTGGATCTGACTTTAATTTACCTTGAGGTGTGACCTGCTTGTCTGCAAGACCAGCCTGGCGGCCACCGGCCTCAATCTCTTTCTTTGTCACAGCCTTGCCGACAGAAGACTGTTGCGCCTTGTCGATCAATGCAGGAGGAAGTGTGTCTGGGATAGCTGCCTGAGCTTCAGGAGTCAGAGCCTCATAGGTCAAACCTTGCTTGTTCAAAAGCTGCTTCAATGCAGGAGTAGGCTGACCGTTCTGCTTCAATACAATATTTGGCTTTAACGCTTTCACAGCACCAAGAGCAAGAACATCAGGAGTCAGACTGACAACATCCTTTGCCATTTCACCGGCCATTTCACTGCCCGTGAAACGCTCGATCCCTTTTGCGCCAGCTTCCATACCTGTTGTGAAGAACTCAGCGATTGGCTGTAAAGCCTCACCAGTCGCTTGTGCAAACTGTTGGCCGCGTTCTGTTTGAGGCATGTAGGTCATGCTTTCTCGCACACCCTTGCCAATCTCTGTTCCAGCTTCTACACCGGCAATTGGCGTGTACACGATATCAGCGATTTTACCTATTGGATCCGCTACCGCACCAGTCATGACCATCCCAGCCATCTCTAGCTGACCGATCAGGTTTTTGCCCATTTCATCAAGGAAAGATTCACCTGCATCCTGATCAATATCGGCGGGCGATGGAGATGCGGCTTGCTGTCCTTTTTTTGCAGCTAAAGATTCAAGGAACTGTTTTTGCTTTTCGTTCATTGACTAAGCTCCATGTACTGTTTCTTTTCTTGCAGTGTCATGTCATCCCACTGAACCCCGCCAATAGGCTGGAAATCAGATGGAGGAGTTAAGAATCGCACATTTTCCTGAGCCTCATCGCGCTGTTTTTTCAAAAACTCGTCATAGGGCATTGTTCGCATATCAACAGCCTTATTAAGAATTTCTGCTTTTAATTTAGTGACGGCTGCCATTTTTCTTCTCAAGAACTTTTTAAGTTCTCCTTCATTCAATCCTAGAGGCAGGTTTGTATCCAAGGCTAGTCGCAACTCTGATTCAGACAATGCGCCGAATGTTGCTGAGTTAATTACAGTAATACCAAGCTCATTTGCAATAGTTTCTAACTCCCTTGATGCAGCCCTTACACTTGGAAGGAATTGATCTATCGGACCTGTCTGTGCGCCTTCACCAAGAGCTTCAATTGCCCTATCAAATAGCTGTAATTGCTGATCAAGGTTGTCTGCTTTTTTCAAAACCGAATCAGAGTATTTTTGTGCTGAGGCATACTGAGCTTGCATTTTTGCCGCAGCTAACTCTGCATCTTGTTTGTCCTGAGTTGTTTCACCCATGATCTGGTTGCCCTGAGCATCCTTTAAGAACTCAATGCTTTGCGATCCATCTTTTGATACGTTTACGAAAGCCCGTCCTTGTGCGTCATACTGCACACCAGACGTTTTTGCAGTAGCACCAGGCTTCAATTCTTTCTGGATGACTTGCTCGTAGACAGTCTTTGCCATAGCAGGATTTTGCTCAACAACCTTGGCATATTCCTCGTACCCTTTCGAGCGTAGGAAACTAATGATCGCAGGAACAGTTTTGCTAGATACCTTTCTAGCGCGAATATCTTCTAATTCTGAATTGATAATACTCGCCAAGCCAGTATCTGGGCGCAGTGTCATTGCATTGAACCCAGCGGCTAGCCTGAGCATATTCTCACGGTCACCAAAGAAGTCTGTGACGGTTTTCATAAAGCCGGGTTGCGCTGCAATCTCTGGACGCTCTTGCTCGATCTTGACGGCTTTGGCTGCCTGTTCTGCGAGCTGCTCTTGAGTCATGCGTACACCAGCACCACCCATGTCTGTACCACCAATGCGCGGAGTCACCTGCGGAGGTGTCGGCATACCAGTCGATCTAGGGGCAAACTGCTGCTGAACCTGTGGTGTAGGGCTTGCCATTGTCATCATTCCTGATGGCATTGTGGTAGCCATTGTTGCCGCTGATGGCTGCGAGAACTGCACTTGGGGACGGCCCATAGATTGCTGCAATGGAGTCTGGCTCTGGAATACTGGACTAGCCTGTGGAGGAGTCAAAAGGTCTGCACCGGTCTTAGCGATGTAGTCCATGATCCCCATTCCGCGTGGACGTAACATATCTTTCTCCGCTTACAGCATTGCGCCAAGTGTTAAGTAGTTAAACAGCCCTGGCTGATACCCCTGAGTAGTGCTTTGCGAATATGGCAGTCCGCTAATCGCACTAGGAACGTAACCCAAGGCTTGAGCTGGTTGACCAAAGAATGATGTAGCCTGACCGATCTGCTGACCATACAAGCCAGTCTGCATTCCCTGTTTCGCAGCCTCATTCGCCATGAATCGATCAAGCTCTGTCTGGGCTAGGTTGTAGCCAGTCATACCCATGCCGCCGAGTTGTGATTGCGCTCCGAGCTCGAACTGCGCTCCCTGGAGTCCAATTGCTTGGTTTGACAAGTCTGCTTGCATCTGACGCGCTAAGTCTGTACCCGCGAGCTGTTGTGCTTGCGTGTATCCTGACTGACGTAGCTGAGATGCCATGTTGCCAGCCTGTCGTGCAAAAGCCTCGTTTGTGAGTGCCTGTGCCACACCCTGGCGTGATCCACCAAACGCTCCGGCTGCTGTCGCTTGTGCGCCTTGCGTCTGCTGCTGCATCAAACGATTACGCTCTAGGTCAGCAAGAGTCTTGTTGATAACTTCTTCAGTGTACGGGTTCATGTACTGCGAGATATCAACTTGAGGTAACGTACCGGCAGTCACAGTCTCTGGAGTGTAGTCAGTAAGACCCTTTGTGCCTTCAGCAGCAAACTTCATGTAGTCCAGTGAAGTGTCGAACATGCTTGTTGGTTGAGTACCAGATGGTGCTTGTTGTACTACAGGCTCCACTACTGGCTCTACTGCCGCAGACTGTTGCATAGGCAGTCCAACATTCGCATTCAATAGTGCTTGAGCTTCAGCCTCTGTAATCGCTCCGCTTGTTAAGCGATTGGCGATGCTCATGGGGCCAAACGCTTGTCCAGCCTCTGCCGCCGCTAGACGCACATCAGCCTCAGTGAACTTGTTGTCTAGAGCTTCAGTAATCCGCGATGCTCCGATGCCAGCCGCCTGAGCCTCTTGAGCGATCTGCGCTCGTGCCGCTGTGGTATCACCTTTTTCGGCTAGGATTTGATTGACGCGAGCGTTGATATCCGCATTTGTGATAGCCATTACTAGTCTCCATACCCACCATAGCCATAATCTTCGTTATAGCCATTGTCGGTTTGCCAATCATTTCTTGAAGTCATACCCTTTGCGGCTATTGATCCCAATGCGTTTTCTCTCATGAGATCCAGACCCTGCCTTTCAATATCAGATATCTGACCTGTTGCGGTTGGTGCTACGCGCCCACCTTCATCACCCATAGTTAACCGATCAGGTGTCGCTGTCAAAACATCCAATGTGTTTGTAGGAGTATTGCGAGCCATATCCATTTCTTGCAATTGCTGATACGTTGGAGCGTTTGCGTACAAGGATTCATATGAGCGTTGCAGTGCTGGGTTCTCTTCAAAGGCGGAAATGACTCGCTCTTTCGCACCAGGATAGCTTGCGTATGCTGTCAGGCCATTGCCGACATCGATTGCACCCGGCATATAGCCAGACGAAACATCATATTCCTGTGGGATGATACCTAATCGCTGTGCGAGAGCTGCCTGAGACTCCATGCCAGCCTTCTGGCCGGATGTGAACCCTGCCATTGTTGGCCCCATGATCGGCGCGTATGGCATGTTCTGGACCGCTTGTGCGCGAGCTAACTGCTGCCGCAATGCGTCTTCCATGTAACCTGGGATTTGCACCTGTGAGGATTGGCTTCCGCCTTTACCACCACTCATTTAGAAGTCTCCTTGCTCATGACAACGAACGATTCTTTCCAACCGTGTTTGTCTAAAACTTTTGTCCAGCCCTTACGCCCAGCAAGGGTCATGGTTGTACACCCGTTCATTCTACCAAATTCTAGGGCAGATTCCTCAAAATCTATGATCTGGCTCATGTCACCACCTGCCAAGAACACATGAATGACCTTTTTCCTCGGATACACAATGATCTCTGTCACCGCGCATCCTTTCTCTCCGGCCCATAGCTGCATCCTTCCTTCGATGACTGCCGCTACAATGTCCTCAAACAGATGCGTCCCACCGGCGTACTCCAGTGCGTCCTCAATCCAAGGTCTGCACCGCAGTAACTCCTCAAGGACATTCACCGCATGCTTCCAGGTCTTAGATCCATCCGCATTGTGCCGAACTTAAATCCATCATCCTCAACAGCCTCTAGCTTAACCTGGAGCTGTCGTGCATTGATTCTGGTGTCCACATAGCCGTCCACTTCATTGAACGTGTACTGGTATGTCGATCCTGTGTCCTGCGGTGTTTTCTTGGCGGTGATAGTTGCCTTGATTGATGGCAGTGCAGCGTATTCGTCTGTGATGATTCGATTCACTACAGCAAACCGATCACCCTGCCCTATCTCTACCGGCCCAGTCTCAGCGTATACAGTGCCGACTCTGGTAGCCCCATCGTTCGTCCAGCCTGTCTCGTGCTGGTAGATGTAACCATCAGCTCCGACAGCGAATGGATCATTGAACGCACCCTGATCAGCCCACGCGGTGCGAGAGAGCGATCCAACCATCCAGTGGTTCAGACGATAGTTGTACGCGATGTACTTGTCGTTCTCGCCGGTATCGCTTGCAGTGTCTGTCGATGGGTAGAAAAACCAGAACTCACCGAACTCAGAATTGTGACCGGCAAACGTCTTGGCTTGCTGCTGACGGTTCATGTTGTCTGTGATCTCTAGTACCGCATCACATTGTAGTGGCTTTGTCGCACCGTCATACGTCCAGAATCCAGACTCACTCAGCCAGATCGCTGTGTTACCGGCAACAGTGACGGCGTTTGGTCCAACAATACCTGCACCAGTCGCAATACGCTCGATGCCATAGACGAACGGAGGTCCAACATAACGCATCAAGTGTACATCTGTGTCAGTCCAGATCAGAATATCATTGCCTACCCTGCGAGCGCAGCGGATCCGGCCATTAGTCTCTAGCTCCAGATCACCGGCTGTGTTCGTAGCAGCAGGAGTCCAGACCGTGTTGTCTTCCTGTGTAGACCACTGCACCTTACGTTTGTTGCCACCAGCACCCAAACAGACCAGGTGACGCTCGTTGGTCACGATCACACCCTCGTTGTCCACAGGAGCGTTTGCGATCACTTCAGCAGCAGGGACTAGCTTGATGCTCACAGCATCCACATCAAAGTTTGGCTCTGCGTCAGATGCAGCATAAATATCAATATCAACAGAGGTGTCATCTGTTACGAATCGGAATACATTAGCACCGACTACCAAAGTCTTGTCTAGCAGTGTTGTCGTTGATGTTGTGCCGGTAGCCTTGATCTTTGCACTCGGTACTGTGGAAGCATCGGCATCGTTGTCTGGGTCAATCAGGGTGATCAGGACTTCATAGGTCTTTGTGTCTGTCAGGCCGGTAACTGTTTGCTCAAGGTTTGTGGCAGTCGTGCCGGTCCATGACGCAACACCAGAGCCGATTGCCCATCCAGTGCCTTTGGTCCAATCAGAGTCAGCATCGAACACTCCATTGGTCACTAACTCAGACCCACCAGTCACTCCAAGCTGGTACTCAACAACTCGGCCATCGGTATTGGAGCATGCGACTAGATACTCACCCCAGTTGTCCATTGACCATGTTGTCAGTTCAATCAGAAGTGATGTGGATCGAGCGTCACCCCAGTTATCAGCACCGTACAAGCCAGCGCCATAACCAAAGCCAGGAATCGAATTAACCTTGCCGTCTGTAAAGTTAGCAGGAGTGATGTCGTACAGTGTTCCGCCCTGAGATGAATACAGGTTTGTCTCAGTGCCAAGTGCTAGCCACCGAGTCGCGTCATTTGCTCGCCATGCCAAGATTCCTCGGCAGATACCTGTGAGCTGCGTTTCAGTGTATTTAATCCAGCCGCCTACAGGCTCTAACTTGCCCTCTCTCCAGCGCACCAGGTTTGTGTCGTACCAACGTCCTTTTGCCTGATATTCAGTACCATTGCGATAAACGCCTGGAGGTATTTCTAATGGTACTAATGGCATTATCGGATCTCCGTCACGACGATGGATGCTGAAGGCGCAGCAGGAGAGAACGCTGTTGCAGCAGATCCCTCAATAGTGAGGTTTGTATCTGTCACTGCAAAGTATGCCTCTAGGTAGTCCCCAGCACTAAGCTCAAATATACCAGATCTGCTGACTGTTTTGGACTCACCAGCGTTCGCAACTGAGTAAACGATTGTCGAGAATGCAATGTCAGTCCCGTTGACGCGAGGCCAGATGTACACTGTCTTACTGCTTGAGTTACCAGACTGCAACTCACATGAGAAGTCGATCTGATACGTCCCATCATAGGTGAAGACAAGTCTGCTTGAGTGCGTAGCGTCAATCGCCACATCTTCAGAAAAAGCTGTCGATGCCCATGCAATCGCTGTTGCTGTGTTCGTAGACGCAGCGGTTTGCGTTGCCGTGGTGTAGAACGCACCGTAACTGTTGTGACCATAGGATAGTGGCTCAAACTTGTTGTCATACGAAACCACGACATGATCAATTGCTGGGTCCCATAGCATAATGCCGTCCTCTGAAGGACTGTCATCGCTATCCTGGAACTGGAGCTTGTTCCTGATGATGTTCAGGTATGTATTTAGCCTCGTAGCCCAGTCGCTCCATTTGGAACCACTAGGCTGCGGAGGAACCGAGCGAGCCATGCTTGGTCCTTATGGCTTTGTCGGCCAGTCAGCTTTTTCCAAGTATGGAAAGTTTGCGTGTGACGTAATGTCGCGTAGAGCCTGACGGTATGTCGTCATTGCCGCTGACAAAGTGTTGTCGCTCAATGCGAGGTAGTCAGTTTCGGTCAAAAGGTTATCGCGTTTCGCCCTTACACCATCAGCCTCAATCGCATCATCAGATGCGATCTTTGCGGCAGACTTGCTGACTGCTGACCGAACCAGCGTCCATACTCCATCGACTAGGGTTGGAGTTGTTGCTGTATCTACATACTGCGTCTTGCGGTCATATGTTGGCATTGATCCTGTCTCAACAGAATAAACCCCGTATGACTGCAACAGAGCAGAACTCATTATCTTAGGGAATGATGTGTTTGCGTTGTCACGGCGTAATTGTCCAATCGTGTATGGGAATTGATCGACTGTGCCGTTTGTTACCTTAACGTACATTGTTTGCTCCTTATTAAGCAGGTCTTAGTGCGAGGATAACCCCAACGCCTGATCCATCAGCGTCATCTGTCTTTCCAAAATTAGCTGTTTCAATAGCACCGGGGTTGAATGCTGATCCTGTATGCAACTTGATCCCAGTCAATCCGCTCACATCATATGAATCATTCATAGCATGCGCTCCCTCAATCTCAGTCGCATTGTTTTCATCAGACCACTTGATGAAATGCAAGTTACCTTCAATGTGGGCGATGGTTACACCAGTTAAATACAAAGCATTCTCGGTTACTGCTGTCATAGAAGGTAGATCAACCAACCACGTTCCAACATTTATATATCTGTGGAGGTCAGCATTATAAGTGACATCCCAAGGAGTGCTTGTGTCTACGCCTCTAAATGCATACGTCATAAAATAGTGACTGTCTTGCGAGTTAGTTAAACTCATGTCAACTACGACTTCAGTATCTGGGGTTGCACCCATTTTTTTGTAATACACTTCTATTGTTGAATCATAGCTCCAGCCAGCAGTTATAGCCAACAGTCTAGTCCATCCACTTGTTACACTAGTAGATACCCCAGAATTTGAAGATGCGTGATGAAAAACCACAACAAAGTCATCTTGTTGTAACCCACTTGGCATAGCAACAGATAGACTACCCGTCTGACCATTATTAGCCTTGGCTGAAGAGCCTACCAACTTAATTGAAGGAGATATGGCAAATTTAGAGTAGTTTTCAGTAAAGCTAGTTGCGTCTGAATTAGTGAAACTTGATGAAGCATCTGAGTATTGCAATCCTGTTGACTGCCAAGAACCTCTCGCAATCGCTTTTGCTTGAGTTCCCGTTGCAATAGTTGCCGATGAGTCAACGAACATACCTGAAGAAACCATTAAACCGTCCCAATCCCCGTCTGTTGGTGCTTTGACGATACATGGGCCAATTCCTTCGGCAGTGGTGTACATAACAACATTGCCATCATTATCGAAACGGCAACAACCTAAAGATGATGCATAGAAGCCCGCAGATGGAACAAGTTTTCTTTGCCATATCTCATTGCCATCATTATCTAATTTAAGTACAAAATAACCTGCTCTCACTAGCAGTTCGCCATCAGAGTTAACATCAACAGTGCTATACTGCTCCGTAACTCCAGTGTCGATTGTTTTTTGCCAAGTCACTGATCCGTCACTTGAATCAATTTTCATTACGACATTTTTTGTGGTGCTTTGGACATGACCTACGAAATAGATGTTGTCAGATGAATCAAGAACCATGCTTTGCTGGGAGCCAGCAACTACACTTCCTTCTTCGTACTCAAATTTCCATTGAATACCATACCCAGAGTTCATCTTAATTATTGTGGATCGGTAAAAGTCCATGCTAAAAACATAAATAGACCCATCACTTCCATAACGAACGCTTGAGTGATAACGTGATCCGCCTTCTCCATTATCTAAACGTCTTTCTGCTGTTGCACTGAGACTGGTGTTCCACTTCCACAAAATACCAACAGAGCTATTCAAGCCAACAGTTATTGGATTATCACTTGAGTCAAGATCAATACCATAAAATCTACCTGTTTGCGTAGTTCTTAAGTTGCGGTTTAACGCTGTCGCTCCATCACTCGTGTTGAATTTCCATATGGCGGCATCGTTTTCGCCATCAGCTATCTGTCCAGCGACATAAACATTAGAATCTGTTGAATCGCAAACGATACCCAAGCCGTAAGAATAACTACTGCTTGTACTAGAGTTATACCTTTGCCACTGTACCTCTAAGTCTGCATTTAATTTTGCGACATAAAGATCGTTTGGGCCAGCCGAAAACCGACCGCACCCGTAAATGTTGTTCTCGGAGTCAAAACAAAAATGATTCCAATATGCAGTGTAATTTTCATTCGTATTAAGAAAAGCATTGATAGTACGAACAATCGGCTCACTAATACCGCCACCACCTGACCCTGCGGCGGCTTGGATAATCTTGCTACTTGCGCTCATCGTCTATCCTTTATGCAGGGGTTGCGAGTGCTTGACCGGCCACAAAGCCATAATATGTAGTGCCACCATCAGTCGTGATGAACACAAAGTAATCTACGGCACTTGCTGTGGCTGTGAGAGTCGGTGCAGTTGCGGCGGCCCAGTCAACGCTAGAAGGCCATGTGATTGTGTAGCCTGACGCACCTGAGTCCTGTACAACCTTCAATGTAAACGCAGATGCCTTGCCAGATGTGGCAGGGTTGCTGAAGGTGTATGTGACGTTCTCTGTCAGCGTGTGCGTGAAGTTCGTTGCCGCACTCAGATCAAGTGTCGCCGCATTGGATGTGGATGTGATCGCAGAACTGTTCTCAGTAAGACTGCCAGTGGTCTCCAAGGCAGAGACAATCGCAGTGCCTGAGTTGATGTCGATACCGGTGACTGGAGTCGTGCCGTCTAGCAGATCGTCCAGATCATCGATTACGCCATTTATTTTCGTTCCCCATGTGTCTGTGCTGGCTCCAACCTCTGGTTTAGTCAGCCCGTAAGTCGTGGTTGTGGTATCAGCCATTTAAGCCACCCTTGTCCAAGTTAAAAACATTTACGCTATTTTAAGCCAAATCTGGGAGCCTTTGGCAATTTGCTCCCATTTTTCTCTTGCAACCGAGGATATTACTGATGTTGACGATGCCAAACCGCCGATATTCCTTTCTCGGATATAAGATATTGTAACACTTGCAGCAGCACTACTCGTGCCACTTGCTGAAATCGTGAATACCGCGCTTGCAGTATTGGTTGATTCCGCAGATACAGTAGCAGTCGCATCGACTACCGTGATCGCCGCAGATGATGTTGATGATGACGATGTTGCAGTAGCAGCACCCTCTCTCACCCTGGTTGCAGCAGATGCGCCAGATGCGGATGCAGATGCAATCGTCTCTAGTGGACCCTGACCAAAGTAACCGCCGCCATATGCGCCAGTGCTGTAGTCATACTCACTAATGATCTTGAGTACGAACTCTTCACCAATCGATGCGGTAGATGCAGTGGAGCTAACCAGAGCGTCAGATTCCCTGACCCGTATCGCAGATGATGTTGAGCCAGAAGATGCGGATGTTGCCGCGCCCTCAAGTCTTGCCCTGCCGCCATTGGCAACAACAGTAGCAGATGCAGATATAGATGCCGATCCGGTCTGAATTACACCTTCAGTACCAAAGTCGGCATCACTATATGTGCCGTAGCCATAACCGATGCGGTTACTTGGCATCTACTTAGTCCAGTGTGATATCGAGGTCACCGGCTGGTACGCGGAACACATCACCAGTCTCGATTGTCTTCGAGCTAGTCAGTGCCGCATATGCCAACAAGTTACCTGCTGTCGATGCATCCCATACACCAACGTATGACACAGTGCCAAAGTTTGCAGTCGCAGTAGAGTATTCAACAGCAGCAGAAGTCGTTGCCGTGTTGCCTGTTACTGTGAACGCAACAGTCTGGCGAGCATACGCAGTGCCGACAGTTGATACTTCAGCGCCTGAGCCGTCTTCGTCTGGGTTCGCAGTGTGCAGCGCCAGGTAAAGCGTTCCAGGTGCAGTGTATGCATTGCCACCAAACACATGATCTAAAATTTCTGTTTCGAGAAAATTCGCAAAACTCATTATCCAAGTCCTCTAATGTTAAGTCGTATCCCGCTGCCTGAGTTCTTTACTCGCTCTGACTGAGCATTTAGTTGAACGACAGCCGCTGAGTACAATTGCGCCCAAACTTGGACACGCTCATCTTCCTTTAAGTATGGCGCAGAATGGAGCAAACTTCCATACAGGTAAACGTCCGGCGCATACGACAGAAGCCAGTTAGTGGTGTTTGAATCAGACAGTGCCGGTATCTTCTGGTAGTACAGCAGCTCAAAGTCTGTGTCCTCATCCGGAGTTGGGAACAGTTCAAACTCACCGCGAACGTGTGAGTAGAATCGTGGTGTTCCTGTCTGATCGTTGCTGTTCTGACGCTTGTCTGCCAGAGATGCCATTGATGCCAGCTCAAGCACACTGATGTTGCCAGTCGTGACCTGGAACCGGATCGTCTCCAACCAGTCGGCTGGTACTTGCATGTACTTGTCGCCCTGAGACTGCTGACCTGATACCAGGTTCTCCATCTCCCAATGGCGGATATCTCGGTTCATCTGGCTCTCTGCCAAGTCGATGAACGTCTCGATTGCTGCTGTCAGATCGCTGCGGTTTAAGAAGTCAGCGATTGATGATTTCAGCTCACTATATGTTGATATAGCCATTATTGGCCCACCTTTTCCAAGTATCCCATCACGCCATCAAGCCATTGCTGGTCCAAGTTCTCAAAAATGTTTTTACTATCAGACACGACATTTGCTTTTTCAACATAATTCAGGGACCGCGGGCCGCGCTTGGTCTGAATAACCCTGTCTGCTGCGGCGAATGTTTTAGGGAACATAATCTCAAAAGGAACCATAGACATGTCTCCAAAATACTCCGCCGGAACCTCTCCGGTATATGAAAAATGTCGATCTGTGTTCAGATTAGCCTGGCCACCAAGTAAATCAATGACATTCCCGCCAGTAGCTCTGATTGGCTGACCCACATAGTCTGGATCAATAGTTGCATCATACAACTCGGAGACGTTCGGGAACCCCTTGTTACGATACTTCACCTTGCCCATCGTTTCGACAAACTTTGTCCGGTTCTTGCCAACATTCTTGAAGTCGCCTCGGCCCATCAGTTGATCCATCGCATCAGGACTGTCTAGCCCAACCCAAGACGGGAAGATTTTTCTAAGCTCTGCGTCGAACTCAGCTTTGTCTGCATTTGGTATATCTAAGTTTTTGATCTGGCGCATGATCGGCTCTGCAATAGCCGTACTGAAGTTTGTTGCTTCGCGCCCCATAGAGGTATTTATACCAAGAACTCTATCAACTCCTGGTTGATCCAAGCCGGTATTGACCTTTCCGACAACATTTTCTGCGGTATCGAACATGCTCATCCAGCCAACGCCTGAGCCTTGATTCTGTCTGCTAAACTTTTTACCTGCTTGTACGCGAGTGTTTACTGGTAACCCGCCAATGTACTCAAGCGTACCCAAGTTCGACTGATCTGTCTTGATAGGCATAGCTAATGAACCAACCATATCCTCTGGGTTGGCCTGTCGAGCATCTGGGAGCTGGTCTGGTGTAAAAATAGTGACAAAATCGTTTGCCGCAGCCTGTGTTTCTCTGCCGCGGAATGCATCATTTTGCATTGCCTTGTTGTAGCGATTCATCGCCTTTTTTATTTCAGCAGGTTTACCAGCATTTTCTATAGCTAAGAATCCGGTGTTTAAAAGTCTCTGTGCAAGCATTAAGTCTTCAGTAGTTGCAATGTTACCTTCAACCCTGTCCGCTGGCATGATTGGCTTTCCAGCCCTTCTCAGCATGCTTGCTGCCGGTATGCCGGGAACAATCCCAGCCATTGTCATCGCATAATTGAGTATATTGCGCTCTTCTGGCTTAGTGGCATACATCTCAGCATCTGCTGCGAGTCCTGCAATGTCACCGGCAAATGGGATCGGGCTAGCTGCAAGTGCTGTCTTCTCAAGCAGCGTCATGTCTTTCCAGACGTTGCCACCGAAATCAGCAATGGACTTAGCGATATCTGTGAGGCTCTTGCCGTCTTTGATTCCAGTATCACTGACTGTTAATGCATCGAGGATTGCCATCAAGCTACACCTTGGATATTTCTGCGTATTGTATCACCCCATGAGTCTGTTTGGGTAATGCCCTGCTTGTAGATTGCGACAAGGCCAAATGCATCTGCACCATGTGATGCCCAGTCGTGTTCTGGTCCGAGGCCAAGCCCGCGAGCTTCGTCTCGCTTTTCATGATACCAGCCAAGGGCTTCTCGTCCGCCTTTGGTGTTCTCGTCGTGGAACCGGCAGCTTGGGAACATACGTCTTGCTGCCTCGATACGGGACAGCACCGCGCCAGCGCCTTGGTTTGGGACAGACTCGGTAGTGAATCCAGCATCTTGCAAGTAACTCTCTGGAGTGACCTTGTACACCATGTCGTGTTTCCTGCCGTCATGAGGTAGCACACAGAGTGCATCCTCGTAGCCTCGATCCCTGAGCCAGGACACATGAGACTCAAACGGCTGACCGACAGCCTCGTAATAGTCTATCAGACGTACCTCTTCACCGATGTACTGGACAATCCAGACAGCAGTCGCATCTGACTTCTTGCTCGTGCCGCCGATATCCCAGATCGCATGCAGCTTGACCAGTGGGTCTTTACCAAAGAATCCAATGCGCCCTTCCAGTGATGCCTCGTTCAGGTGTCGGGCATAGTACGCACCCTCAAGGACTGTAGCGTATTCGCCCTCCCATACATGAGCATACCGATCAGAGGTCATGCGTAGGCAATCATCTTTCTCTTGCAGCAGGACGCTAGATATCCACGGGTTGTGCTTCCAATTGGCATTGACTACGACAGCGCCGGTTGGTTTGTTCTCGCCACGCAGCAGTTGATCAATCGCATCTGTTGGCCGGTTAGGGTTCCAGCTTGCCCAGATCTCTGAGCCTTCTTTACGCATTGTCGGAGTGAGTAGTTCAAGTGATCTGTGTGACAGAGACTGAGCCTCTTCGATCCATGCTCGGTCAAAGCCCTCCAGTGACTTAATGGAGTCAGCAGTGTGGTCTTGCATACCAGTGAAGATGATCACGCCGTCACCAGGTGTCTCGATGACCTCACGATAGACTTTGAATCCTGCATGCTCTCCAAGGTTGTAAGCCTGGAGCTTGTCCTCGATCAGACGTTTCGATGATTGCTTCAGAGACTTCTGCACCTCCCTGATACATGCTGCTCGCATGCCTGGAATCATCAGTGCGTCTTCAATGAGAAGTTCTGCAAAGAAATGGCTCTTCCCTGAGCCTCGGCCACCCCATGCCCCTTTGTACCGAGAAGGTTTGAGCAATGGAGAGAATACTTCCGCTGTTCTGAACTGGATCTTGCTCAATGTTCTGCCTGAACAATGATCCTTTCGATTGTCTGGATCGGAGTCATTGATCCATCAGTCGATTTGTTGTCTACCTCTGTCTTCTCACGGTATCCATGATTAGCCAGCATGAGTTTAGTGATCGCTGAATTGAAGTCTCCAATCAATCCATTGTTGATCAGTAATCGAGCCTGTTTTTTGTGAACTCTCTCAAACGTGTCAGAAAACGCTTCAATATCCTTGCGCCATTGGTAGCAAGTTTCCCTGTGGATATCTATGTGATCTGCCAATCCTTCAATGCTTGGAACAGCGTCACCATAATCCACATGGTTGTTGACGTAATCATCTGCTTTCTTCTGGAGAGCTGCGTTGTACTTGGTTGGTCTTGCCATCTCTGTGCCTATAGCGTCCAAAGTGTGTATAGGCGCTTTATACACCAGTGGGCAGAGATTGACCACTAAGGTAGCCAATCCCTTGCCTCATGACCTTGCAGGAATCCTCTGTCAAATGAGTCGTTCAGCATCCTGACTAGCTCATGCTTGTAGTTCCATTTGACCTCTTCCACCTGAATCCTGTCATGGTGCTTGTTCTCTAGCATGTACTTGCGAACGTGGGGTTTCTTTTCCATAAAAAGGATTGTGTGTTTCTTTTTATCTGTGATGCGCCAAACTGTGTTCATAGCGTATCGATAATATAGTCAGTGTCGTAGCACACGCCCTTGATGGCTTGCTCATCCACCCATTCAACAGCCACATCGACATAGATGCGCTTGTCAGCAGGATCAACAACTATCAATTTTGTCATGCTTAAATCAGAGCGATTGTGAAAGTTAAGGACAAAATGATCTTGATCCATCTTTCCATTCTTGCTCCCCATACCGCCGTACTCCAACCAACGGACATGACGCGTTAACTCTGATACTACCGTGAACACATTGTGATTTACTTTTAGGTCCATTGCTATGCCCCAAACCTCTTAGCGTGAATGATGTGCGGGAAGTTGAAGCTCCGCTCGTAAGCATGCTTGTATCGGGCAACCATGATCTCGACTGACTTGTAGGTCTTGTCAAAGTGTTCTGCCGTATCCTTGATAGAGCCACACTTGCTCCAGTGGGTCATGACATCATCCAGGGTTGGTTCGTTCATTGCCTTGTTGTTCATATTTTACCCTCTTCTCGTTGTTGTATTCTTTCGCCTATCCATCGCATTACTGGGACTGCCATTGAGTTACCCATTGCCTTGTAGCGATGCGAGTCAGGTGTTGGCTTGCCCTTCCAGCCGATGTCAGTGTGACCGTCTGGGAATCCCTGCAGCCGTTCTGCTTCTGTTGGTGTGAGGCGACGAACTTTCCCGCTAGACAACATCGCTGATTCCTGTCCGCAATTCATTTGAATTGGCATAGCTTTATTGCTCACTATTGGGTCTTGTGTGCCATGCACTACAAGCGCATCAACCTCTGATCCTTGATTACCAGTGCGAGAATACGGAGGTCCAGAAGAGGTGATGGTAGGTGCGACACCTGCCGAATGAATGACCAAGTCAGTTGCATCTTTCCAATCACGCGCCTTCGTTGTACTGAACGTGCCGTCGATTTCATAATCGCCAAAGCCCCTCATGCGAGCAACTTGTGGCTGCAATAATAGATGCCCGTTGCTCAAAGACTGATGCGTTAGCTTTCCTCCTCCGCATTGCGTGTCGAGACTTCCAGCAACGCTTGGTATAGGTGATCCGGTATCTTCTTTCCTCTTCTTTCGGCTCTGCGTAGAATCCCTGCCGCCGCAACCGGACTCAAATAATACTTGGGCAGGATCGCGCCAGTCTCCTGAAGCACATCCGACAAGAAACACTCTTCTGCGTCTTTGGGGGACTCCGAAGTTTTGAGCGTCCAGCACTCGCCATGAGCAGCTATACCCGAATTCAGCCAACGCCCCGACGATGGAACCAAAGTCCCGTCCTCCTCCTGATGACAAGACGCCAGGTACGTTTTCCCAGACTGTCCATTTAGGACGTAGTTGATCAACCATTCGCATATATGTGAGTGAGAGGTTTCCTCTACTGTCTGCGAGTCCGCCTCGCATTCCTGCGATACTGAAAGACTGGCATGGGGTTCCTCCAACCAGAATGTCAATTGCTCCTCTTTCATATCCCCAATCCTCAAACTGTGTCATGTCGCCATGATTCGGCACATCAGGCCAATGTTGATTTAATACTGCCGATGGGAACTCATCGACTTCACTGAAGAATACTGGCTCCCATCCAAGTGGCTCCCAAGCCATGCTTGCGGCTTCAACGCCAGAACAGACAGAGCCATACCTCATTGCTCTGCCCTCTCTTCTAAGTATTCTGAATACCACGCATCAAAGCGTTCTTTTTCTAGCTCGCCGTAAGTGTCGAGATCACGGGTTGGTCCACAGAACCGGCATACCTCGTCACCCTGATTGAGATGCTCTCGCAGTACATGTTCACCACAGTTGGGACATGTTGGGAACTTTGCAGTGATCATATGTTCTCCTCACCACAGTTACGACAGTAGTCACGGTCAATAAGGATTGCATTGCACTTGGTGCAGTGGGTCATCGTTGATGATTGGGTTGGTGACCAGAAGTTCTCTGGGAACAGACTGATCTTGAAAAGCTGACGCAATGATCGATCTAAGACCGCTGAGATGATAACGACAAAGAGCCACAAGAATGCGAACCCGCCAACGTATGAAAGTGCTTCAGGTAAAGTCATGACTAACCTCCGAGAGCCGCTTACGCGGCTTCTGACCAAATGAACCCATGCCCAAGGTAATACAAACCATCATCATTCGGCTTAATTTCAAGCAACTCTTCTAAAGTCTCATCAGCATATTCCGCACCGTCATCTGGATGCCATCCGAAGAGTGAGGCAAGAATGATGTGGAACGTCTCTTCATTCACATAAGGATTCAACCAACCATTCCAGTATTTACTTTCTGGGTTGAACCATCCTTCAAATACTTGGCTATCTTCAAGAGTAAATTTGCAAGCTACTAAGTTAGTCATGTCGTTCTCCTTAATTTCTATGTCATTTCCCGACAAGAGAAGTATCTCAAAAGATAACCCTGTATGCAACACTTTTTAATAATTTTTTATGCACTTTTTAATGCATTGATGCCCTCAAGCCTTGCCTTGGCTAATCTGATGCGCTTCTTGTCCTCCCAGGACAGACGTTTTCCCTTCTGTTCATCCGCCTCCGCAATTGATAAAACCATCGTGTCCTCAAGCTCTTGCTCGCGTACTTTGTTGTTGTACGGCTGCGGAACATAGTCTGAGTCCGGCGAAAAGATTTCCTTGATCGAAACTCCCAGCGCGTTGGCTAGTTCTGGACCCTGAGCGCCACAGACAAAACAATGCGCCCCGACAGATCGATCCGATCTCTCACTGATCAGCATGTTGAATCCTTTGCCGTTGTGAACCGGACACTGGACGCGATACTTGTCCTGCCCTGCGTTACGCACTTTGTCGAACTGATTGAGTATTGTTTGAATTGTCATTCTTCATCCTCGCATATGCCGCTTGTATGTTCTGGCTCTTGATAAAATTGGTGACCTCTGCGCTGAGGCCATGCACAGGAACTGCCGTGATCTTGTTCGGCCATACGCCAAACTTTGCCCGATACTTGTGCTTTGCCCAGCCCTCTTTGTATCCGCGTGTCTCTGCGTAGTACAACAGCTCGCCAAGCCACTCTGACTTCCGCTGCTCCGAGTAGGTCTTGTTCGCCTTCTTGGTCAGTTGTTGCAGCTCCTCGCCATCAGTCTCGATCTGCTTGGTCATCGGTATCTCGTAACCACATGAACATCTCACGCCTACCATCTGCCGGTAGCACTGTGGGCAGTCAATGACCTTGGCCTCTTTCTTGTCCTTAACCTGGTTCTGCTCGGCAAATCTCTTCTCACCAGTGTCCAGCTCTTCAGGAACGATTGACTCAGCAAAACCAAAACGATTGACGTTGCCCGCGTGATCGAGATAAATCGCGTTCTCTTTACCCTCTGATGTACGCATGATCCTGCCAGCTCGTTGGACGTAGGCGATGTGTGATCGGGTTGGAAAACAATCAATCAGGCAGCTCACCTGTGGTGCGTCATAGCCAGTGTTCAGTAATCGAGAACAGGACAGGATCAAGAAGTCGCCAGCGTCATGCGCCTCGTAGATCTCTTGTCGGATCTCATCATCCATGTAGCCATCGATGTGTTCTGCCGGTATCCCTGCGGCTCGGAACTGTTCAACCAAGAACTTGGAATGCTTGATCGATGGAGAGAACGCAATGGTCTGTCTGCCATTGGCATGTTTGACCCAGTTCTTCACGATATCGCCAACCAGCTTGGTGTCCTTCTCGACTGCCTCTGCCAGAGAGTTTGGATCGTAGTCAGAACCACCAGTGGATAATGCCTTGGTCTTCACGCCCTCTAGCGCGACTTTCCTGCCGCCGTAGTAATCGACTGGACACAGATAGCCTTCAGCCAGTAGGTCTTCAGCAGTGGCCGGTACGATCAGATCATCGTAATGCTTACCGAGTCCCTTGCTGAATGGTGTGGCCGACAGACCGATAAACGGTACGTTGTTGTACGCCTCCATCGCAGTGGTCATCCATTTGTAGTGAACGTGGCACTCATCGACAATCGCAAAGTCAAAGTCAGGGATGTTGTGCCGTCTTGCCAGAGTCTGGACTGATGCGATCTGGATCGGTGCGCGTGGATTGGTCATGTAGTGGTTGCCCTGCATGACACCGAATGGCAGACCATGCCGGTCAAATGCCTCTAGGCTCTGCT
>Ga0209654_1000618_pt1 | contig 33209 bp, 47 predicted proteins | sample SaaInl1SG_22_DNA_FD_184646 | JGI IMG/M metagenome (GOLD analysis project Ga0209654, IMG submission 184646) | Marine microbial communities from expanding oxygen minimum zones in the Saanich Inlet - ESP_161SG_22_DNA (SPAdes) (version 2) | ecosystem: Environmental > Aquatic > Marine > Intertidal... | reverse complement strand
AGGGATATATAACATCACCTGATGGTGGTAATGCGGGTCTCTTAGATGGTATCGATTCAGGACAATTCTTAAGAAGTGATGTTTCGGATACACATACCGCAACTTTAACTGTAAATGGTCAATTCATATTTAATTCCTCAACCAATAGTGATTACAGAGAAGGTATTAGATTAAACCAATCAACCGGTGGTTGGGGTGGTGGAGTATTCGGTGGTATACGAAATAGTATTTCAGGAATAACAGATGCTTGGTGGGTGGCGAGAAACCCTTCTAAGGATTTTGTGATTTCATACGGTACAAGTTCTAACTCAGGTGGTTTACATTTACCACATAATAGTTCCGCATTATCATATAAGAATAATAGGATATGGAACGAGGGTGATTTCGCGAACAACTCAAGTAATTGGAATACAGCATACGGATGGGGTGACCATTCACAAGGGGGTTACGCAGTACTATCAGCATCCAACAGTTTTACTAATTCATATAATGAATTTGGTAATGGGACGGGAAGTGTCTCTAACGATGGTAGTTGGAACGCAAGACTTAATGTTGCTGGTACATCACACGCAAGACTTGATGTGAAATCAGTAAGTGATGGTATTATTACAACGATGTTCTCACATACGGGGAACGGTGCAGGTAAAATGGGTACAATGTCTAACCACCCACTGAAATTGATGGTTGGTGGAACTGATCGATTAACATTAGATAGTAGTAGTAATCTAACAATTACAGGTACAATGAATTCTAATACTGTTACTACGAATCAGGTAACGGCGGGTAAGTTAAATCTGGCCTCTGATAGTTATGAAGGTTCAATTGTTTTTGGATCAAGTGACACATGGCATACAGGTATTAGACAACATGATGACGCAGATGCTGAGTTAAGAATTTGGGCTAAGAGTAATAATGGTATGATATTCCTTTCAACGGGATATGATGGGGAACCGGCAAACATATCAAGACCAACAGATGGTCTTGTTGTTGGACCTAATAATAAAGTGGGTATTGGTAATTTTAGTGTTAATGGTAATGACCCTAACGCTAAGTTACATGTTAAGGGTAGTACCGCTGGTGAAACAATCTTCAACTTAGAAGGTACAAGTGGTCAACTATTTTCTATAACTGATGATCTAACGGGTGATTTATTCTCCGTATCTGATGCGTCAGGTGTACCAATCTTTAATGTTAATGCAAACGGTACAGTATCAATAGATTCTTTAGGTTTATTAACTGTTGGTGGTTCCATAACAGGTAATTCATTCATAAAAAGTGGTGGTACATCATCACAATTCCTTAAGGCGGATGGTAGTGTAGATTCAACAACCTATGTAAGTACGACGGGTTATAATAACTCAAATTGGGATACTGCTTATGGATGGGGTGATCACGCAAGTGCCAGTTATATCGTACAAGGTTCAACACAACCTGACGGTGGATGGACAAGTGCTACTAAATTTAAATCATCAGGATCTATTGCAGATGCAGATTCTGGAAGTCACTCATTACAGATAATATCTGATAACAATAACGACGCATTTATGGCGTTTCATGTTTCAGGTGATTATGCGGTGTTCCTTGGTTTAGATGGTGGTAGTAATAGATTACACACTGGTGGTTGGTCAGCAGGGGCAAACCAATACATGATATGGGATAGTAGGGATTTCAGTTCTACGGACATCACCAATTGGGACACTGCTTATGGATGGGGTGACCATTCACAAGGGGGTTACTTAACATCATTTACAGAAACAGATCCGATATTCACAGCATCACCTTCAGCTGGCATTACTGATGAAAATATTGAGAATTGGAACATAGCACACGGATGGGGAGATCACGCAAGTGGTAATTATCTAACATCATATAGTGAAACGGATACCTTATCATCTGTAATTGATAGAGGAAATACAACTTCGGGTTCAATAAGTTTTACAGGGACAGGTCCTAACACGGGAATTAAATTTAATTCAACTGTTGTTCAAAATGATGGTTTCGGAATTAGAGTTAATGGAACATCAAACGCTGGTGAGTTAGAATTCTACTCAACTGACGATGATACAGAACCGTTCGTGTTTAGACACTATACTGTAGGACAAGATGGAACCGGTAGTTCTGTTGAATGGTTTAGGATAGGTGCTGGAGGTAATATTTCAACACCAGGTACAATTACGGCTTCGGGATACAACAAGAACAGTTGGGACACTGCACACGGATGGGGAGATCATGGGGCTGAAGGGTACGCCACTGAAACTTATGTGGGGAACGCAATAAGTGATCTTGTTGATTCATCACCAACTACTTTGGACACACTAAATGAATTGGCAGCCGCCTTAGGTGACGACGCTAACTTCTCAACTACTGTAACAAACAGTATTGCCACTAAACTTCCTTTATCTGGTGGTACACTAACGGGGGATATAATTGGTCCAGGTGGTAGATTTAGAAAATCACAATCAGACAATAATTACACAACCGCAGCATTATGGACAGAATCTTATAACACAACAACTACGGGTATTGCATTCCACATTAGTGGTACTGTTGGGAAATTTTTAGAGATGAGAACCAACGGTGTACTCTATTGGGGTAACTCGGAGGTATTAACAGACTCAATTGGTTTAAGAAGTAATCAAAGTGATACAATGTCAGGTGTGTTAACAATAAACCACACAAACGATAATCAAATTCTACTTACTTCTCCAAGTAGTTGGACCGGTATAGGATTTAACGACTCAGGAGCGTCAGGGACAGATTATATATGGCATAATGGGACATACAACACCTTTGCAATAGGTGGTGGTGGTTCCTCCGTTTCAGGTAAGCAACTACATATTCATGGTGGTACCACCATAGGTTCGGGATTCGCTGGAACATCCAACCCATCAAACGGATTAAGTGTACAAGGGTCAATCGAATCGGGTGGAACTATTGGTAGTAACACGTCACAAACAAGAGATAAATTAAGAGTTTGGAATGATGGTAATTACACTATCGGATTTAAAACCGGTTTTGGGTTTGGGCATTTAGGTAACAGTATTGGTACTGCTACGGAATACGCTATGACCTTCCAAACGAATAACCAATCAGGTAGAGGTTGGTGGTGGGGTACATCTTCCGATAATGATAACCAAGGGTCTATGGGACTATCTAATGAGGGTAGAGCAAATATCAAAACCTCGTTATCAATCGGTGAAGGAAACACGACGGCACCATCCACAACACCACTTTACGTGGAGGGATCAACAAAAGGATCAACAGTTTTTGATGTACAAGGAACACAAGGTCAGCTATTCTCAATTACTGACGACCTAACAGGTGATTTATTCACCGTGTCAGATATAACAGGAATACCAATATTAACGGTTAACTCTTTAGGGACTGTAACAGTAGACGATACGTTGCATGTAACAGGTGATGTAATTGCATATTATGCGTCGGATAGAAGATTAAAGGAAAATATTAAATCAATATCAAACCCATTGGATAAAATTAAATTAATCGGTGGTTATGAATTTGATTGGAATCAACTTTCCAAAAATGAAGGTCATGATGTTGGTGTAATTGCACAGGAAATCGAAGAAGTTTTACCTGAACTTGTTGGTGTTAGAGGAGATGGTTATAAAGGTGTTAAATATGAGAAATTAACGGCACTATTAATTGAGGCAATAAAAGATCAACAATCTCAAATTGACGATTTAAAATCTAAATTAAACAAATAAATGGGATTTCATAGAGGGCCGTCATATAATAACATAAGTGAAATAACAGGACCTTCGGGGTTCTACAAAGTCAATACGTCGTATGGTGAGATAGTGGTATATGTTGACCAAGAATACGATGGTGGTGGTTGGGTTTTAGCCATGGCAAATAGAGAATATACGGGTGGGATGAATAACCTTAAATATCTTGATGCAATTAATGATTATAACTATAGATCTGGTGGTTCTAATAATGGAACTAATATAAATGTTAAGAGTGACCGAGTAATTAATAATTTAGGTTTAGATGGTGTTAATGTGTGGTTAGGTTTAAAATTTTGGTCAGATATAACAGGAAGGAAAACTGAAAACAATATTCATGTAACACAGTTCGTATCAAATTCCATTGTACCTCTTAGGGATGAAGGATCACACGTATTTAGATCAAGTTGGACCTCATCAGGGTTTTCTGAAAGGTATGGATTTACGGGTGTTGGAAATTTAAATAATCAAGTCGGTGGTACAACACCGGGGATGTATTCACACGCAAGTAGTGGTAATAATCTAACAACTTTTGATAATGACCAAGACACTAACGGTGGTAACTGTTCGACTTATTATAATAATAATCCGTGGTGGTATAGTAGCTGTTGGACTGGTAATTATTTTGCTGGTGGTGGGTACCAAGATAGGTCTCATTGGGTTTCATCCAGCTCAGGTAATTCGTACCCTTATGGTGCGGTTTATATAAAATAAATTAATATGGATGTACAAATAAAAGATATGAAATTAATTTTCACTTTAAATGGTGACACATATAGTCGTACCGTTGAGGATTTAGAGGGGAATTTGATATGGACCAACGGAGACGAACCATATGATGAAAATTACGGGGTTAAAATTTTTGATGAATGGGAAACCCAAATGTTACAACTTCCTTTTTGGAATATAGTTGAAGTAGAAAAAAACACATAAGATATGTTTGAAAATAGAAGATGGTTAGTGATCCCAACAACGATAACGGGACTTATTGATTTCAACGAGGTTTTGGAGTCATCAGTAGAAAATTTAAGACTGTCAATAGATGGTACACAAACTTTTGTTAAGTATGAAATTTATGAGGTGACAGACCCCATTCAAAATACGGTCGTAATTGCGGAGACTGGTGAAGAAGAGACGTTTATAACCGAGCCCGGAATCTATGGGAGACCGTCGATTTACTCGGAAGATTATGATGAATATAATCATGAGGGTATTCTAAGTCTATTATCAACAAATGAATGGACATCAAATGAAACTATAGAATAATATGGGTACGTTATCAGGGGCAAACATAGTAAAGAATGGATTGGTATTTGGTTACGACACGGGATACGGCGCGGCAAATAATGATGTATTAACTAAATACTATCAAGGGGAACCTACGGAAAATATTTTGGCATTAGGTGGTTCTGACACCGAAGTAGAAAGGTCGGGAACATCCTACCCATATTACAGTATAAACATTGACCCTTACATACAAGAACGTTGGACACCAACAAACAATGTATTAACTTTATCTTATGAAGGTAAAAGAAATTTTTTACTTGGGGGTTCAGGTGGTGGTAATGACGGTTATCCTGTTTATTACATATATTTTACGGATTGGAGTTGGGCATCCACAAGAGGTGTCACATCATACGATTGGGCATATACCAAACAAACTTTTACAATGCCAGACCCAACAAGTAAGTCTGTTAGATTCGCAATCTATCATATGAATTCGGGAAATAGAGGTAGAAGTTATAGTCGTAAACATAAATTAGAATTTAATAATACATCCACACCGTTTGTTAATGGTGTTCGAAGACCAACCCAATCACTCATAGAGCTAACCAAAACAACAAATATAGATGTATCCAATATATCATTTGATTCAACGGGACAACCTACATTTGATGGTTCGGATGATTATATAGATTTAGGGTCTGATGTGATTATATCCCCAAACAGTAAAGGCTGGACCGCCGAATACGTATTCAATACAAATTCTGCCAGCACCTTACAACACTTTAACTCTGCAGAATCTGATGATTTTAATGCAAATTGGTTAGCAATCCTTAGTAGTAAGTTAGCTGTTTGGGATCACGGCCAAGGAACTTGGAGATATGGAGATACTGTGTTTTCGTCTAACACATGGTACCATATTGTGTTTGTACAGACCTCACCCACAACAATGCAATTCTATGTTAATGGAGTACCAGAAGGTGGTGACCATACGACATTTAGTTGGTCCCCAACTTATAGTTCACTAAAAACTCGTTATGTTGGTAGGTACGAATATAATGGTGGGTATGGTAGATACTTTAATGGTGAAATACCCGTCACTAAAATGTACAACCGACCATTATCAATCCAAGAAGTACAACAAAACTTTAACGCTTACAAAAATAGATTTAATTTATAATGCATACAGGACCAAACATAGAGAGGGATGGATTAATATTTGGTTATGATACACATAACTACGGTAGATTTTACAATGGGCCTAACACGACAAATCATTTAATGGCGTTAAACACTTCCTTTTCCAATACCGTTAACACGAATGGGAAGGCGGTTGCAGGAACTGAAGAAGTTAATATACCAACTATCGGAAAACGTACAGTTAAGTACGTCGAATATTATAACAACCATAGTAATTCGGGTTCGTTGGGATGTTGTCCAAACCTATTCAATTACCATGGTGGAACTACCGTGAGATTAGTTGGTAACCAATCTTATACTTATTCAATTGTGTACAAACACACGGGTGGGTATACACACCCCAACTTTATGTATAGATATAGGTATAAGGCTGATAATACATATATTGGTGAGGGTGGGTTACACTCTACAGCAAGACGAACACATTTAGGTGATGGTTGGTACCATGCGTGGGGTTCATGGGTGACTGATCCGGAAGCTGATTATGGTAGATTTTATTCATTTTTATATAACTACGGTACAAGGGTTGATAGGTTTTATGTGGCCGCAATATCTTTAGTACAAAATAATAGTGGTAGTGAACATTTAATAATACCACCTAACCTTTTATTGGATCCGTTGGGGTTTGTTGAACCAACAAATTCCATGATTGATTTAAATAAAACAACCACTATTGATGTGTCCAACATATCATTTGACACTACAGGACAACCTACATTTGATGGTACTGATGATTTCTTAGCGGTAAACCCAGGTACTTTTCCATCCTCGTGGAGTCAACCCTTTTCTATTGAGTGTGTGATGTACGTTCCTTCAGGTGTGACATGGTACAATACGGGGTCGGGTACGAATATTATTGGTAGAGGTTCATATACAGGATCTTGGGGTTTATTTAGGGGTGGTACAGACAATAGTGTTTATTTTTGGATGAGAACTGGTGGTAATACCTTTAACCCGGGTGGTATTATAGGTAGGGATAAATTTTATCACATAACCGGTACATGGGACGGAGTAAGTCAAGCGATTTTCTATATAAATGGTAATCAAAATAGTCAAGAAACTTCTACAAATGTGGGTACAACGGTTGATAACACAGGTAACATACATATAGGTGGGAATCTTGCATTTGGTGGGTCAAATGGTCAATACGGAGAAGGTTATTATCCTGTAATGAAAATATACAATAAAACACTTACACCCGAAGAAGTAAAGCAGAATTTTATTTCATATAAAAATAGGTTTGACATTTAATTAAATCTAAAAAAATCTATTTATAGAATATGGGAGTAATACCAGCAACAGGGTCAGAAATTAGTATGGGTAGAATATCAAGAGCACTTGGTACGACCTCCACATACCCACCTGCGGTTGGATCGAATATTAAGCTAAATGGTACCTTAGGTATTAATAGAAGTAATGCAATAACAAACATACCTAACATTGTATCAGGATCCTCAACAGAAGAGTCAGGTGATTTCGGTGGTTTAGATACCCCGAACACATATTAAACTTGACTAATTCATTTTTTTTCTTTATAATATTACTGTAAGTTATTTTCAAAAAAGACTTGATAATCCAATACATAACCTGTATATTATATTAAAATTAAAAAAAATGGCAGTAACAAATTTAACTATCGATCAAATTTTACAATTAGATGCGGAAATAAATGGTTTCCAAAACCCACAAACGGGTGAAGTTGTATACGAAGGGTTCAGTAAACAACCACTATCAATACTTCTAAAATATGAATTATCTGAGTTTTCAGAAAGATTAACATCTGAAAGAGAAAAGGTTGACGGATTAAGAAATGAATTAATCACTAAGTACGGTGAAAGTACTGAAGAAGGTGGTATCCAAATTAGTCCAACAATTCAACAAAAGAAAGGTAAAAAAACTGAAGAGGTTAAAAATCCTAAATATGTTGAGTTTCTCGGTGAATACCAAAAACTATTACAGAAAAATATTGAATTTGAACACCCAGTCATTACTAAGGATGATCTTAAAGATGCTGGTAAAACGAAAGATCAATACAACATTCTCTTTAGATTAGTATCTAAAGATTAAACTCTATTTCTGATTTCGATTAACATATTTCCGATTTGATATTCCCCTACTTCATAGTGAGGAATTGATAATCGGATTTTGTTTATTGTGTATAGATCTTCGTCAGTAAACGGGCTCGTTTCCGTAATCATTACATCCACAACATCTGTAAGTATAAATTTAGACCTTAGATCGTAGTTAGTGTTGGGTTGTTCATTTGATATATATTCGTGAGGGATAACACCTAAATTTATTTTATCAAAATAAGGTTCTATATTATATAGTTTACTATTATTTCGTGTGGTTAAACCCATCGTAAAAGTGTTATATTTAAACTCACTATCATCCCAATAGAACAACTCATTAAATACGGGTATCGGTATTCCCCACTTCCGTATAAAGTTTCTTATGTTCCTATGTTCACTTAACTTACTTTCTGATGATCTTAAAACCCGACTTGTTTTTGAAACAAAGTGATATGTAACCGCACATTCGGTCGTCTTAAGATTATAACCTTTAAGTTTGGCCCTTATTAAAAAATCATCATCTTCACAAAAGAAAGGATCAAACGAAAAACCATCAAAGAACCCAACATCTTCAAATAATTTTTTGTAACCTGACATAAAAAATGATGCTCCGTTAACAAGGGTCTTATTCATTTTAACTCTTTCAACATACTGATCAAATAGGTGGTATTTAAAGTCATTAAAAGAGGAACCTAAATCTAATATGACTTTACCCGCTCTTTTATGACCTTTAAAAATAGGTGGTTCAACGGTAGTGTAAGAAAGTAATGTTTTTTCATCAATAAGTTCTGTTAGGTTTTCTAAAAAGTTCTCACCAATAACCATGTCGTTATGTATTAGGACCAATTTTTCAGTGTCTACTAATTTTATCGCTGAGTTATAGTTATTTGAAAAATTCAACTTATCATCGTCATGCATATAAGATAAGAAATCATCATTTAATGATTCTAACCATGGTAGTGTTCCATCTGTAGACCCACCACTACTAATTACCATTGGAGCTTCAGGGTATATCTCCCTTATTCTATTATAACAATCTCGAGTATAATCAAGATTATTATATACCGCCATAACTAAACTAATATCCATTATCCTATTAAATCATTATAAAAGTTATTTTGTCTTTCCTGTCTTTCAATATCTTTTGGGTGTGATAATGAGAAGTTCTCATCTTTAGGTAATGGGGAGAATGTTTTATAACCGTCTAATTTTTCGTGTACCTTATTAACCCATTTAATTGTTGGTACGTTCTTCCATATTCTCCATTGGTAATCGGGCCAATTAACCCAACCACTATCGTTGACATTCCATCCCCATTTCTTTACGTGTTCTTTAGTTAACCCATCTACAGTATTTACTCGAGGTACCAAAAAAACTTCATTATCTGGATTAGTTTCAATTATGTTATGGATATTAATAATTAAGTTTTCGTTAGGTAATTCATCTGCGTCAATTTGAAATATGTAATCCCCCGAACAATATTCAGTTAATTGATTTTTCCAATCACTAAAGTCACCTTCAAAAAATCCTCTCCAAGTCTGTACGTTTGGTAGTTTATTAAATTTAATCAGAAAGTTTATCACTTCCGAATTACCATTTTTTTGGTCGTATAGAATAACAATTTCGTCTTGATTCTCTTTTAATTTGAGTAAAAAAGTCAACAACCTCTGTATTTCTATAAACTCATCTTTTACTGTTATTGCGTAACTTATTTTCATAGGGAATCTATATATGTTTTTAACCTGTCCTCAGGTTTCCATTTCAGCAATTCTAACATATCGTCGTTCTCTCTTAATGTTAGTCTGTAGTTACCGGGTTGGTCAGGTATGTTAATCGACTCTACGTTAAATTTTTCATTAAACATCTCATAAACTTCGTTGATTGAATAATTTAAACCAGTACCTAATTCCCAAGCATCCTCATGGTGGTTATCAGATAAACCAATTTTATACAGACCATCTACGATGTCAATAACGTGTGTGAAGTCTCTTCTTTGTTCACCATCACCCACAATTGTTATCTTTTGTCCATCTCTAACTTGTCTCCTCCATATACCAATAACTGCCGCCCAATCACCTTCCACAACTTCGTTAGGTCCATACACATTATAAAAACGAGCAATTTCACAATCCAAACCATAAACCTTACGATACATCTTTAGTATTTCCTCACCAAGATGTTTATAACATGCGTATGGTGATTGATGGGGGTCGTGCCATCTTGACGAAGATCCCGCATATATTACTTTAGAACCAATAGTTTTTGCAAACTCACAAACCATTTGTGTTCCAGTTACATTAGTTTCGTAAGTTAAAGTTGGATTCTCGAATGATGGTTGTATTCTCGAAAGTGCCGCTAAATGATAGATAATCTCAAAGTCCTTATCCATCAAATTAATCAACTGTATATCACCGTTATGGTAAGTACATCCATCTACCTCATTTTCAACCAAACCACTATCGTAGTTGTCAATTGAGTGTACATTATGTCCTTCAGACAATAATTTTTTAATAAGGTTTGTCCCTATAAATCCGGCACCGCCTGTTACTAATATTTTCATTACTTATCTATTTTTTTTAATTGTGGTATGTTTAACTTAACCTGTTTGGGTTTTTCCACTAATAAGGGTTCTAACATAACTTTAAATTTTTCGGTCATTGAGTCTATTGAAAAGGACTTAATGTTGTCTTCTCTTAACGACTCTGACCTTTCTAAAAAATCATCATAATCTTTATGTACAATTTTAAAAACTTCGGTGACTTCACTATAGTTTGAGGTGAACCACTTTGAAGTTTTTAATATGAAGTCATTTGTTGCACTTTCATCGACATGTGTTAATTTCCCACCCACCATTATTGCTTTGTCCATTGGTAAGAAGTCCTTATGTCCCGACCAGTTAGAAGCTATGACTGGTTTACCCGTCATAGTGAATTCTAAAAGAGGTCTACCATAACCCTCACCTTTAGTTATTGTAACCATTGATTTTACTTTAGGGTGATTGTAAAGTCCATTCATCTCGTCGTCAGTTAATTGACCAAAGAGTAAATAAATGGATGGTGGATTATCATAGTGTTTAGTGATGTTTGTGATTTTAGATCTTAGAGACTCTCTTTGTTTGACTGAGAATGTGGCACTTGATGTTTTTAGAATTAAACACGGTCGTTCTCCAACACCATCAAATGAATCACAGAAACACTTTATTAACATACCAACATCTTTCCTATCATGACCAACTTTACCAGTTAACCAATGACCAACAAAAAGGTATGCAAATTCTTCTTCAATGTCTAATTCAAAATCTGTACTTATGTTATTGTATACCGAAGTGTCAACACCTTCATGTAATATTTCAAGGGGGACATCAATCTTGTGTTGGTTTATTAACTTACCACTTATCTTGTCATTTTCATTATAAACTGTTTGTAAAAGGACATCTCTTGAAAATGTTGATGTTGTTATAACTTTATCCATTCGATTACAACCATCAATCCATGATTTGGGTGCAACCGTAGTTTCAATACCTGCAGTTATACCTATATTATATTTACCAATGGGGTTGAACTCATTGGGTACGGTGACCTGAATATATATATCGGGTTGTGGTATTGATTTAGAAACTATGTTTTCATCTATCCACAAATGAAATATATTAGTTTCAGGTTCTAACGCAGTTAGGGGTGTGGACCCCCAATTAGAACTATCAATACTAATATCAAATAAATCCATATCATATAGGGATTTTAATAAGTCTCTTGAATGTGAACCATAACCACTTAAAGTTTTTACTGGTCCTCTAAATAATAATGTTGGTTTACTCATGTTATTTTATGTAATTGATATTTTGGTTTTTTATTGAATTTTTTGAATGTATTGTCGATTCCCCTGATTAAAGAACTACACATTGTTTTTGTTGAGAAATGTTTTTTCATATAGTTCCGTCCAACGAGTCCCCTTCTCTTCCTCTCTTCACTACCCAACTCATAGGTCTCTTTAATTGCATTAACCACATCATAATGATTAATCCTATCATCAAAGATGTATGGTGTATTAGGTGACCCATTTAATGTTATGGACGACGACCATACAGGGCTAACCCACTCACCCCAACTTAATTCAGGGTCTTCTGACCATATTCGTTTATCGTGTAAAGAACCAATTTTGATATACTCTTTTTCTGTTATCAGTGTGTCTTTTATTTTAAACCCACATTGATCTTGTAGTCCTCCTGTGACATTTACAATGATTGGTGTTCCAGCCATTACACTTTCTGCGGTGGTCAAACCAAAACCTTCATTGTTAGCAATATTAATTGTACAGTCCACGACGTTGTAAATTCTATTTAGCTTTGATTGGTCAAATTTTTCATTTGTGAACTTCACATCATAATCTTTACACAGTTCATTTACCACTGCAACAAGATCAGTCCCATTCTTATCGATAGAAGAGGTGTGCATCAATAACAAACACTTGTCAGATTTGTCCTTTGGTAATGAATCACAAAATAATTTATACGAATAAATTACATCTGAAGGTTGTTTCCTTTTGATATTTCTATTATTATAAAATAAAACAAAATCATATTCTTTATCACCATGTACGAATTTTTTCATCTCTTCATCCTCACCATCTAATGGTTTGTATGTTTCATTATTGATTCCATGTGGTACATAGGACACTTGCCAATTTTTGAGTGGTTGATGTGTGATTTCTCGAAGTGACTTACCAACCCTACTAACAATTCCGTAAGTTTGTTTTGATATACAACCGATCCAATCACAACTTTCGTAATAATCACGATTATAGTGAGGGTCTGGTAAGTCATCCCAAATGTGATAATATAATAAAGGTATTTCGTTTCTTATTTCTTGTTCATTATCATATAACCATTGCCAATAGTGTGGATCAGTGAAGTGTAAAATGGCATCGGGTTTTTCCATTTCGATTATTTGACGTAGACGATAGATATCACCATACCCATTATTCGGATGTATTTTTACACTTGCGTCTTTTACACCCGTTTTCTTTCTAACGTCCTCGTTCAGGTCAATTATTTTACCCGATTCTGGATGTTTAATTGCAGCACCCAATTGGATCCAATCGTATTTGTGTACGGTCCCCAAAACAAGTTCTTTTGACATAGTCGCAATTCCTGATGTCATTCTCATATCATCAGAAAGTAGTAAAATTTTCTTCTTCATGTATTCTAAAATCTCGATCCACTTACAGCTAACACTGTGTGGTTATTAATGAGTTCCTTAAAACTCTCATCTGTGTTATAAAGGTCAAGAGTCCTATTGACTAACTTTTGAAAATTAACTCCGTCAGATTCGATTGAGTTAATTTTAAATTGTTTGTAGGTCCCCTCAATTACATTGACTGTTGTTAATTTAGTATTTGCTTTCTTCATATTAGTATATATTTCTATATATATTTGTTAATTAAAAAAAAAGACCAAAAGATATAACTTCGGTCTTTTTTTAGTCTTGTTACTAAGTGATGTTTACTACTTAGCTTCTTTTACCTCCTCAACTTTAACAACTGCAGGAGACGATTCATTCGTTTGTGTAGTTGTTGTTTGTTGTGTGTTAGTTGATTGGTTCTTTTTTTTACATCCGCATCCCATAATAGATTCTTTTTGTTTTTTTGTTTATTCTAAAGACGTATTGATCTTTATATTATTATAAATAATAAATATTTTAAAATCAAGTCTATATTGTAAAGTTTTTTTAGGGTGGGGGTTTTTTTTCTAATTTATTTTTCGTATATTAAAGAAAACAAGAAGAAAGTCATGGGTGAAATGGATAAAGATTTTAAGATGGTTAAAAGTGTTTACACTTCTAACATAGATACAATAACAAATATTATGCATTTGTATAAGATCGAAAAATTCGATTTGGATTGTACCTACTCTAAAGGTAATTTTTGGAAAGGTTTACCCGACCCAATACACAAGACAGACTTATATCCACATTACGAACATGTGATCAAATCCAATTCTGAAGATCTACCCTTTGAGGACAATTCTATGTCATCAATTATGTACGATCCACCATTTATAATCTCAGGTGGGAAGTATAAAGAAAACAAAGAAGGTAGTTCAATTATGGCTAAACGATTTGAGGGGTATAGAACATACAATGACTTAAAAAGTAACTACTATAATACTTTGAAAGAGTTGTATAGGATTACCGTAAAGGGTGGTTTTGTTGTTATGAAATGTCAGGACACTGTTTCTGGCGGTAAACAACACTTCACACATGTAATGGTTATGAATATGGCACATTCACTTGGGTTTTATCCTAAGGATATGTTTGTTTTAACATCAAATGTTAGAGTAAATTCTTTTAATGGTACTAAGTGGTCACAGCAACACCACGCAAGGAAATACCATTCATACTTTTGGGTATTTCAAAAAGTAAGACCGAAGGTACCTTACACCTTTATACAAGAGACTTCTGAAGAGGTTCATGGTTTAGGTTAATCCGATCACCAACCTTAAAATCTTTACAGGTTCCTGAAGGGAATTCAACAACATGATCACCAATACCTGTATACCGTTGATCACAATCAAGGTCACAAGGTTGGCAGTTATGGTGTATTCTACTGATTCTATTATTGTTCACGAATACAATGTCGAGTGGGATAAGACATTTTCTCATCCAAAAACTATGATGTCCCTTACCCATATTAAATACCATACACCCATCAATTGATTTACGACCCATCATACCCTGTTTTATTTGGGTGGGTGTTGTCATGTACTCAGCATTGAAAAATATATCATTTACTTTAACTCCCATTACTATAATTATTTGACTTTGTAAAAATAATTATTTATATTATCATTATGAAAATTAATGATCTTTTTATTGGGATAAGTCTTTTCTTTATTGCCCACTTACTTACTTTTTACCAATTAAATGGTCAGTTCATAAACAAGTGGTTTCAAAGAAATGAATTCATTGTTATGGGTTTTGGTGCTATTCTATCAATCTTTTATGTATGGGGTACAAAATATACGGTATCAGGGTTCAATGGACTACTTTGGCCAGCAAGGTTCATTGGTTTTGGGATAGGAATGGTCATTTACGCCTTAATGGTTAGTTACCACTTCAATGAAGGTCTCACCACTAAAACTATAGTAAGTCTACTTCTATGTTTGGCATTAATAACAATTCAAGTAATATGGAAATGAGTAAATTAAACCAAATAAAAATACCACTAAATATATTAAATGAACAAGGTATAGAGACTGAATTTGAATGTAAATTGGTCAGAGAACGTGATGGATTAACCAAACAATCCAAAGAGGTAATGTGGGTTGAATGGAACGAAGACAGTACCTTCAAATCTAAACACGATGAACCTATAGTTGGTAGAAGTTTATTAATGTCACCGTTTAATCAATTCTTTACTTGGCAAACTACAATAATTACAGAGGTTGTAGAACAGAGAGAAGATTACGTTAAATTTAAGACAGGTAATAGCACTTACGAATTATTTAACACCAAAGAGAAATGAGTAAATTTGAATTCTTAAAAATTCTTAACTCACCACTTAAACTTCCTCGAGTGAAGCTGTATGTGGGTAAGATTGCTATAGGCACTCCTTACTTCTTTCCACGTCGTTGGGTCAAGCCTACTCAACAAATGTTGATTGATGATGCTCAAAGAGATATTGTTGAAAGACAACGATGGAATGAAGCAAATGAAAAGTACGGTAATAAACCTAAAGTAATTCCGACTATTGAGGAACTTTGTGAACAAAAAAAGAATCATAAGTTTGCTGTGCCAAAAAAGATTGGATTTGATTTTGTAGGATTAGGTTACAAAACAAAATGGAGTGATACTGACTATCGGTTTGAATGGAGTCCTATCTGGTCATTCGTATTCTTTAAATGGCAGGTTGCTTTAACGTTTTTTGGTCCTGATAATATGTCTAATTCTCATTATTGGGAAGCGTGGTTGTACTATAAAAATCATACAAGTAAGAATAGGCATACAAAGATTCGAGTATGCCAATTGAAAAAACGATTTCCTCAGACATATCGTATTCATGGAGGTGGTAATGAGGAGATGATTAATTATTACGATGTTATTCTAAAGAAGAAATATAACCGTTAACACCAAAGAGAAATGAAAGCCATATTAGAATTCAATCTACCCGAAGATAACCAAGAGTTTAAACTTGCAACCAAAGGTTCAGATTGGTGGAATGTTTGTTGGGAAATGGACCAATGGTTAAGAGCACAGTATAAGTATATGCCCGATGAAGGGTATAGTGAAGATAAGTATAACACGTATGTTGAAGCTCGAGAAAAACTATTTGAACTGATGAATGAGAATGGTGTAAGTTTAGATGATGTGAAATAAAAAATAATTGTATGAATAAATTAGATAAAGATTACCAAACACTTCTACAAGACATACTTGATAATGGGGTAAAAAAAGAAGATAGAACTGGTACGGGAACACTCTCAGTTTTTGGTAGACAAATCAGACATAAAATGTCAGATGGGTTTCCGGCACTTACCACTAAGAAACTTGCATTTAAAACTATGACAACAGAATTGTTGTGGTTTTTAAGAGGTGATACAAATATCAAATATTTAGTAGATAATAATTGTCATATTTGGGATGGTGATGCATACAAAGCATATCTTAAAGATTTAACACCTCACTACGTAGATGGTGGTGATGTTGCAACTCAAAATCAATTTATCGAATATATCAAAACTGACGATGAGTTTGCTAAGAAGTGGGGTGAGTTAGGTCCTATCTATGGGAAGCAATGGAGAAGTTGGAAATCAATCGATACGAATTGGGAGTATCAAGAAGATTGGTTAAGTACAAATGTAGACCAAATTGCAAACCTTATAAGAAACCTTAAAACAAATCCTGATAGTAGAAGATTAATGGTATCTGCTTGGAATGTTGGCGAGATAGACCAAATGACACTTCCACCATGCCACTATGGTTTTCAAGTTTATACAAAAGAGTTGAGTGATAATGAGAGGTATGCCTATTGGTTTAAAAATAATTATGAGACGGGTATGGAATACAATGAATCTAACATACCTAATTTTGATGATGATTATTATACGGCAACACCAAAGAGGTCTATATCCTTAATGTGGAATCAACGTTCAGTAGATACATTCTTAGGTTTACCATTTAATATTGCTTCTTACGGATTGTTATTGGAAATCATTGCTAAAGAAGTAAATATGGTACCTGATGAATTGATTGGTAACTTAGGAGATACTCACTTATACCTAAATCATATTGAACAAGCAAAAGAACAAATAAGTAGAGAACCTATGGAGTTAACTAAGTTACTTTTCAAAGACCATTTAAACGAATTTGATTCAATCATAGATATTTTGAGAGTTAATGATTTTGTATTAGACGATTATAAATCACATCCAACAATTAAGGCACCACTATCAAATTAAATAAATCATGAAAAAGTTAAAACAAATTTGGGAATATATGAAATGGTTAGAATCTGAGAGAATAAATTCAGCCATTCATTCAGGAAGTGCGGGTCCATTAATGTAAGTAATTTATGTCGATGGATCCTGATGATGATTTAGATAATACAGAATACGATGGTTGGTCCGTACCCTCCGACGAAGAATATAATGATGACGAATACGACTACTAAAATATGGAATTAATAAGTACACACCCGGTTAAAAAATCGGATTTAGGGTTTCACGGTAACCTTTTCGGTGGGAAATTACTCGCTTGGGTAGACGCTGCTGGTGCTGCTTATGCCACTCAAGTATGTGATACCCCAAGAATGGTGACTGTTTTGATTGATGAATGTCTTTTTAAAAAACCAGCACGAGAAGGTCACTTACTTAAGATATATGGTGAGGTTAATCAGGTTGGGAGGACATCAGTGACACTAAATTTGGAAGCAAGAGCCCATAACGTGTATTCAGGAAAACAATCAGTTATTTTGTCCACTAACATCAAGTTTGTGAGAATAGATGAAAATAACGAATCAATACCAATAAGTGAAAAAATAAGAAATAGATATGAATCAAATTAGAACCGCCGAATGTGTCTCACCGGGACACCCAGATAAACTGTGTGATAGAATTTCCGACCATTTATTGGATCTCTATTTAAAGGGAGACCCAAATTCAAGATGTGCCATTGAAACTGCTGGTGGACATGGAAAGGTTTTTATCACTGGTGAAGTGACATCATTAACAAACGTTACTGACGATGATATTAAATTAGTGGTAAAAGAAGTCTCAGGTGTGGAGGACGTAACCATACATATTGTCACCCAGTCACCTGAAATTGCACAAGGTGTGGATACTGGTGGTGCGGGAGATCAGGGTATTATGATTGGTTACGCATGTAATGATAACGAAGAATATTTACCACAGGAATATTATTTATCGAGAGAACTAAATAAATTGGTCTATAGTTTTTTCCCTTTTGACGGAAAAACTCAAGTCACCATTGATGGGTTAGATATTAGTGTTGTGTGTTCTTTTCAGAATGCACCCAAAGAAAGATTGGAGGAGTTAGTTGTTTTATTTTTTGAGGAAAGACACCCCAATTACACACTAAAGACTATGCATTGTAATCCTGCTGGTGATTGGAATATTGGTGGTTTTGATGCTGATGCGGGTGTGACAGGTAGGAAACTCGCGGTGGATAATTATGGACCGAGAGTACCAATTGGTGGTGGTGCCTTTAGTGGTAAAGATGCAACTAAAGTTGACAGGTCAGGAGCTTATATGGCGAGGAGAATTGCGGTTGACTATTTGAAATTATATGGTGGTGTAGAATGTACGGTTACGTTAGCTTATGCAATCGGATACGATCAACCACTACAAGCAACCGTCAATTGTAATGAACACCTTATGGAGGTAGAAGGATATGATTTGACACCTAAAGGTATTATTGAGTTCTTAGATTTAACGAACCCAATCTATAAAGAAACTTCAATGTTTGGTCACATGGGGTGTGGGTTTAATTGGAAATAATCATTATGGAACCAGAAAATGACATCTTTGAACAATGGAAACTTGAAAGGGAACAACTTTCATGGTACGAAAGAGTGTGGGACAGTATAACAATACGTTGGAGTAACGATTGGAAATACATACCTAAAAATATTAAACAGGGGTTAAAGAATCTTAAGTATTGGTTACCTATTATTTGGAAAGATAGGGACTACGACCATTCGTACATCTACAAAATATTACAACATAAACTAAAGAGTCAGTCCCAATATATTGGGAAAAGAGGTTATCATGTAAGAGCGGAAAGAGATGCTGAGGTGATGATGACCTGCGTTCGACTTATTGATAAAGTAGATGATGGACGGTATTCAAGCGAATATAGTGATTACCATAAAACTAAACACTGGTTTGAACCATGTGAAGATAAAGAAGACTATTCAACTTGGGAAAGTAGACAATTAGAAGAAAACTTTGATGATTACTTTAAAAAGTACCCACTAATGTATAAGAGAGTGTTAGACGGTGAGGGACCATTCAATACAAAGGGATTAGAAGATAAACAAATAATTGCAATGAACATTGCACATTTAAATCAGGATAGAGCACACAAATTACTTTTTAAAATAATTGAAGAAAATATAGAAAAATGGTGGGACTAAATTACAACAGATTAAATGGGGAATATTTAACATGGTCCTTGAATAATGGAGATGGTAGAAATTCTGATGACTTACGATTTGGTCAATTTTTACATTCTAAATATAATATGGAAAATCTCACTGATGTATTTTATCAAGAATCGTGTGAAACAGTTTACTCTATTCTATTAAAAGACTTACATAAATTAGAACAATAATGGGATATCAAGAAGAACTTAATGAATTAAGAAAGGTAATTGACATAACAGATGATGTTATACTTAACTCGATCATAATGAGGATTGATTTGGCAATTGAAATTGGGGTTTTAAAAAAAGAAAATGGGGTCCATGATTTCTGTTCTGATCGTAGGAATGAAATTCTTGAACGAGTAAAACAAAAATCGATCGAACAATCAGCACCAAGTTATATTGCTAAAAAGATATTTGAGTTATTAATTGACAACTCCGTGGAGTTACAAAAAACAATTATACAGGGGAAAGTTTAACATTTTTAAGACTTCACAATCTTCTCTATTTTACTTATTTTAAATGGATGGAGAAGATCTTTAATTATTCACAATTAAGGAAGACGGACAAAGGTAAGTGTTACGAAAAATTCAATATAGAGATTTATCATTATGATGAAACTATACTTGTGGATTTGGAGTATACGTTTACTTATCGAAGACCTAACGACGGTAATCAAGAAGAGTACACACTAAGTCGAGAAGTTGAAACGGTCCGTAGACTTAATTTAAATCTTAAAAACTCAAACTTTATTGTTTATAAACATACTCACACCAAAGGGTTCTTCGGCGATTTAAAATCGTCCAAACCCAAATCGAACAGAAATAGATTTGATCTATTGGCTGAGATGACATCCTTTGGGTTTTACAAAGGAGGTAAAGAAAAAGGTTGGGGTGTCAGGTTCAATAAAAAGATTGAGGAGGCTTGGGAAACACTAAGAAGTGTTATCCAACCAAAAATACAAAACCAATACCTACAACAAAAAGGTTATCATAAGGTTGAGGTGGATCCCATGTACGATCTAATTGTCGACTTTCATTTAGATTGTAAAAAAATCAAAGGACACGACTTAGTCTACTTAGACATACAAAACGATTATCCCAAACAAAAGTTTCTTAAAACCAATGACAGAAAATTCATTCCTTCTGTGTTAGATGGTTATGGTATTAAAACGAGACAATATGTTAGTACTCTAAGTAATAACGAGGAGGGGATGCCAATAATAATAAAAACATTAAATTATTTTAGTAAATTATTTGGTGACAACTATATAGATTACATGAATAAAGTTGATTGGCACCTACACTGTTATAAAGTACCGCCGACAAATCGAGTACATATCTTAAAAAACGAGAGAGAAAAGAAGAACATGTTAAAGACCATGATTAATTGGGAAAGTGATGGTTTAATTGTGGATTCACTAATACACTCGGTTTATTCATTACTCGATCTGAGAGTCAAATTAGAAAAGACGGGTATTGATCTTAAATATACCGCAACTAACGATGAAGAATTTAAGAGACTCGAAGAGAATTGGAAAGGATTAAAAAAATACTTCAGTAGGGGTTACAAGGTTAGGTACACATACCCAAAAGAATTTTTAGAATATATTGAAACTGAGATAAAAATTGGTGATGTCACTTACCAACCAAAGGTATTGTGTAGTGAAGAGGATTTTAAAGTGGAAGGTCATATAATGAAAAATTGTATGGGTGGACAATTTAATCATGGATCTATATTTATGTTTATATCACTTAGGAAAGGGAAAAAGTGGGTTGATGTTCGATACAATAAGGGTGAACAAACAATGTGTTATGGTAAGGCCAATTCACCGATACCGGGCGATTTTAAGATTGTGGTTGATGCCCTTTCAAGAAGAGTGAAAAAATATGGAGAAGTTAAATGGGTAAAAGAAAAATATGATATAATAAAATAAGGTATGGTTGATATAACTGAGATTGCGGTAGAAAAAATAATTGGTTTAATGATGGAAGGTGGTATAACGCCAGACACACATAACCTTAGGGTTGGTGTTAGTGGTGGTGGTTGTAGTGGTTTACAATATGAAATGGACTTTGATGATAAGATAAACGACGGAGATAGTGAATTTGAGGTAGGTCCAATTAAAGTAGTTATTAATAAACCCTCACTACTTTATTTGGCCGGTACGGTATTGGACTTTCAAGGTGGGTTAAATGGTAAAGGATTCGAGTGGATTAATCCAAACGCAAGTAGAACATGTGGTTGTGGTGAAAGTTTTAGTTTATAAAGGATTAATTATTTTTAATTGATATTTATTTATATGTTAATATCTGAAGACATAAGGAGAATTAGTGAAATGATGGGGGTTGATCCTATCAATAGACCAGACTTAAAGAGTGAAATGGATGAGATCCAAAGAGTGACACAATATCTTAACAGGGATGAGGGGTTACATGTTACTGTTAATGAGTTGGTTGATGTCTTTGATAAGTCTAAAGAAGTTAAACTAAATAATGATGTTTGGGACAAGTTAGAAAATACCGAGTCTAATGATATTGAGAAGGGTGATATGGATAAGGTTAATAAAATTGCCGACACATATGACAAAAGTAATCCATCTAAATTGAAAAACTCATTTGAGGATGGTTCCTACAAAAGACCATTAATATTAAAATTCAATAATAGGTATCACTTAGTTGCTGGTAACACAAGACTTTGTACTGCCGCCGCGATGGGTATACAACCTAAGGTGTTCATTGGTGAGTTAACAAACTCAGATCAAATGGATACAAACGATAAATCAAATAAATAAACTATTTATATATAAAGATTAAATGGAAGAGTTAACAAAAAAAGACATTCTTACTATTCTTGGTGAGAATTTAACGGATATAAGACATTCAGGTTATAAAACCGAATATTCTGAAGACGAGGATATTGATGAGATGGCAATAGAAAAATACAAGATCGATCCAAAAACAGGAGCTCGTATTGTAAATAAGAAATTCCCAACATCAAAAACGGGTATTCCCACAGAAAAACCATTAAGAAAAAGAAGAGAAGGTTCACAATATGAACCATTTCGTCCTATGTTCTACCCACCATATGAGACTGATGATAAGACAGAAGCGGAAGAACATGTGGGATGGTACTACACACCTGAAGGTGAGGGGTCGGAAACAACACCAATAGTATTCACATGTGAATGGGAAGAACTATTAGATAGAAGTCCTCAACTCGTCGAGATGTTGAAAGAAAAATATGGTAAAGTGAAATTTGTTAACGATAACTGTCCAACCGCACCACCAAGATCAAGATCGGGAGCATCTTTAAGTGTTGACCCAATACCGGGTGAGGAAGGTGATTCGGAAGAACTTGAAAAAACACAAAAGGATTATTTCTCAAAGACTGGTGACGAGATAAAAAAAGTACCTACACGTTCCAAAATAAGAAAAACATTATATGATGTGTTAAGAGATAGTTTTGGTGATGAAGAACTTAGAGGTCAAATGAAAAAACTTAGTATTCCACCATTATATGTTGATAACGAATCAAACACTTCGGGTGAATCAGATAAAAGAATAACACCTCACGTTGATCGATTTTCAACAACAAATAACGAACTTATTGAGTTTGCAACACATTCAATACAACTATACCCAACACAGAATAACTTCCTACAACACTCAACTAAATCATTAAGGTCTGACCCTAATGAGATTGAAGATGTTAAGACGACGGCAATAAGACGTAAATACTCAAGAAGATATTACGCCCCAACTGTTAATAGATTAAGTCAAGTTGGTAATTACGGAAAAACAGAGGTTTTAGGTTTAGATAAATATGACATACCTGAAGAAGATTTTGAGGTTTTAGTTAGTACTGATTTTTCATTGAAGGGTGAGGCGACTAATAAGAACGAGGAAGGTAAAGTAACCGAATGGACATGGACAATTGACTATGATTTAAAATATGGTAAACGTTCACCTGAGGATAGACAAATCAGACAAACCAATACGGATGCTGAGGTTGATAATAAAGTAACTATTACCTTACCAGAACCTATGTTGTTTGATGGGAAGTACAATGTTGACCGTAAAACATTAGTTAACATAGAAAAAGGTTCTGAACCAGACACCGGAGATAATCACCCACTAAACAATGAATCAATCCTTAATGGTTTGAAAACCGTATTGGATGAGTTTAAGGGTGAAATCATGAGTACCAATCCGAATAAATCAGTACAAAGAGCAATAAGTTCTATTGATAAGTTAGGTGCAAATGCGTTAAGACCTCAACGGAGTCAAATGAATGAAGACGAAATAAAGGATTTTATTCGAAAAATACTCACAACTAAATAGTAAAACTAAACCCCGATTAATCGGGGTTTTTTTATGATTATACTTGATATCTTAATATATTATAACTACATTTGTCATAATTTAGAATTATGGAAAGTATGTTAAGAGAAGAATGGATTAAAGACCCACAACTTAAACATTGGAATGGTAAGAGTTGTGTGTCGGATGAATGTAATTGTAATGAACCTAACTTGGTTGAACTATGGGAACAGGACAGTTGTGTGAGAGGTAGAATCGATACAATAGTATGTACCAATTGTGATAAGGTGAAATCATTTGAAATTGTTAGGTAAAACAATATTCTTGGTGTGGTATAACAATTATTTTAAACAAACTATTTATTATTATGGAAATTGATTTATTAAAAATAATCGAATCTTTTAGGATAAAAATATCCCCATCGGAAGATCAAAAGGAGTTGGCATTAAAGAGAATTAATGTTTGTTCTGAATGTACCTATAGAAGGGGTGAAGTTTCTTCTGCAACAGTTAGTTGTAGTGATTGTGGTTGTTTACTTAAAGGAAAGATATTTACAAATGTAGAGGGTGAATGTCCTAAAGGTAAATGGGATCAAATTGATAAACCATATTTCAAAATAAAACAAAAGAAAACTTTCATATGAAATCAGTAATATTAGGTAATGATTTTTTAAAAGACACGGACGGGTCATTTAAATTTTTAGAGACAAACACATCCTGTGCGTTTCCAACTAAGGATGTTGAGACATACATTAATAAGGGTACATTTGATACCTTTCTGAGTGATAATCAAATAACTAAAATTGACATAATTACACCTTCAGTTGGAAGTATTTTAACTGAAGATGATAATATACCGAACGCCGATTTTAGTGAAAATTTAAAAAATTTTTTACTTAAGTATTATTCAGAGACTCACCAAGTACAGACTTGGGTCTCAGAAAATAATGTAATCCCAACAATTGTAGATGAATCGGATAGATTAATAATTAGGGTTGCATACGACACAAACGCTTTAGTTGACGATACCTATTGTCGTGACAACTTTAATTTTTTAAAGTTAATGTACGATAATAACCCAAACAGTATACCTAAGACGTATTTTAACAATGGTTCCGACTTAAATGTTGACACAATTGGACCAAGTATTGGTGACAATGGTGTTTATCCTAATTTCATAATTAAAAAGAGGTTTCCGCAGACTGATTATAGTACTTATCCTAAGATTTTTAAAATATCTACACCTGAGGAATTACAAAGTCTTAAAACTAATCTCGGTGTGGATGAAATATTACAAGAATATATTGCAAACACAACAGATTTATATGAAAATAGGTTTAAAACTTACAGACATTATTCGTTTCTTTATGGGGGTAATTTGGATGGGTTAGATTTATTTGAACCGGTGGTATTGACTAATAAAGTGTCAATAACAACTGATATTGATTATGATGAGAATAACGAAGTTGATGTTTGGGAAAGAGTAAAATTACTTCAGAAATCAGGAGATTCTAAACGAGAATCGACATACCACGGGTTTTTAGATGATAAGATTATTATGTCGGACAACTCGATTGATACCGTAAATAACATCACTATTTCGGACAACGTAAAATCATTATCATTATATAATTTATCTGATGATGATGAAGGTAATTATGTGACTTGGAAGATACCAAAGGAGGATTTAATAAGTGGGTCAACTGAAACCACCACAAATGTTATTAGTAAGTCAACAAAAAACCTTAATACTTTTATGGCAAGGGTCACATTCACAGATGGTAAAGTATTTGAGGATGTGTTGGGATCTACAATTTTAACGATACGTAATAATAATACACATTTTAATTTAGTGCAAAACCTAAGTGTTGGAGATGAAGTTGTAATTGGTGATACTACGGTTTCATCACTAACCACATCCATAGTGAGTGATGTTGTTTATTTATATGTATCGAAAGAAGGTTATAACCTTGACGTTGAGGATACTGATGTTTATTTAAAACCTTTAAATAGTAATGATAATCAATATGTTGTGAAACACAATAAAGAAATTCAATGTTTCTGTTGGTATGTTCCAGAGTTTATAGAACCAGGATTTTGTCGATGTAAATCACCGTGTATATATGATGGGTTTGAGTGTGGACCTTATCGTGGGTATAACTTTGTAGATTGTTGTAGTTCACAACCATGTCCCGAGGCAGAACAACAGGAACCTTGTGGTGGAGGTCCACCAAAGTAATAAAAAAATAAACAATTAGATAAATGAAAAATAATAAAAATACAACTTACACATCACTCTCAGATATAAGGGCTAAAACTAAAACGGTTACCACCGCTTCGGATGTCCAGTCAATAAAAACTTTGAGTGATCAGTTTAGAGGATATATAGTCACTAAACATCTTTAAAAATTGATATTGTCATTTTTTTTTGTTACATTATCATTATGAAGAATATTGATAAGTTACATGAAATGTACCCGGATTTTGAGATTTTACAAGCAGACGGGTTTGATGATGCAATTATTGGAATAGAACCGTTATCCGGTAAAGTCATTTACGACATTGGGAAAATGACAGAGGTGTTAATTAGCGAAGGTTTGACTCATGAGGAGTCTATTGAATACCTTGACTTTAACGTACTCAACGCTTACGTAGGTGAGTCAACACCATTATACATACACACCTTGGAGGATCATGACTAACATACGTCAGATATTCGATAAATCAGTTAAGGTCATTGAAAGTTGTGAAAATATAATTCAACTTTCGGGAGGGATTAACTATTGTCACATCTTCAAACAATATTGTGATAGATGTGGTGAGGATTCAACCCTCACAAAAATCTACTATGATTATTTAATTGAAATTGCAAACAATAAAATAAATGAACTTAGTTAAGACCGAAATAAACGACTGTTATATAATCGAGTGGGGTGAGTATATGGACAATAGGGGTTGTTTCTCAGTTCCATTCAATCTTAAAGAATTCAACGATAAAACAAAGTTGAATTTTAAAATCGTACAAGAAAATGAGTCCTTATCTCATGAGAGAGTCGTGAGAGGTCTACACTTCCAAAAACCACCATACGAACAATCTAAGTTGGTAAGGTGTACAACGGGTGAGGTGACAGACGTTATAGTTGATATTAGGAAAGATTCCACAACTTACGGTAATGTAGTTAAGGTAACATTAAGTGGGGATTCTAACAGAATGGTTTTCGTCCCAAGAGGATGTGCACATGGATTTTCAACTCAATCGGCAGCAATATTTAACTATAAAGTTGATAATGAGTACAATAAAGAATCTGAAGGTGGTATTTTATACTGTGACCCTCAGTTAAATATTGATTGGGGGTTAGATGAGACTCCTGTGGTATCGGAAAAAGATTTATTATTACCTTTTTTCAAAGATCTCGATATTTATAACTAAAAGGATATTATGTCTAAAACTATAAAAGTCAAAATGACTGACATTCAACGAATGGTTGAAAAGATTGTTAATGAACAAGAAGAGTGGAAAGGATCAACTGATCCTGAGATTATGGATTTAGGTCAACAAGGTCCAGAAGAATTTTCAAATGACACTTCGGATGTTGACACTGATGATTTAGAACCGGTCGATGAACCTTCAGACGATATAGAGAAGGACGAGAAAGAAATGGGAGACCCCGACGGAGTACCTCTAAAATTAGGGAAAGACGAAGAAGGTAATTTTTTCATATTTAAGGATGTTGACCCCGAAAGTGGTGAGAATCCTTTTGTGGGAAAAGTCAGTAAGAAATAACAACTTTAAAACCCCACAGGTTGGGGTTTTTTTTTATTCAAATTATTTGGTAAGTGAAAATTTTAGATGTTTTAAGTGAAGATGAGGATAAAAGAATTGAATCTTTTAGAAAGATATGGGAGACTAAACCTAATTTCTTCAAACAAAGTTCTGAACTTTTAAAAATACCAATTACACATAACTTCATGAGTTTCACTTGGGAGTTAGACCCTTCCGAAATTGGTGACTTTGTTAATGGTGATTGGAAAATAGGTAAAAACAGTTCATTTTTTGAGGTTTTATTAAGTGGTGACACGTATGAACTTTGGGATCGTCATTTTTATGATGGTGATTGGGAAAGTGCTTTGGATTATCACGTAGACACCCCTCACGAAAATGCAATCAAAGAACATTTAATGGGTAAATTGAAATCTTTAAATGTTGATCTTGATACCATAGATGATATGTCATTACAGGATTTGATAACAGAATACGATGGTGAGGATGAAGTAATTGATGCATTAAGAAGATCATTAGAGGAGTGTGAAATGGAATCGTATTATTCTCACGTACATTCATTACTTAAGGACGCGCTGGAAGATTATGGTGACGTTGAACAATTAAATTACGATGGTGCCAAAATAAAAATAAATCTCTCCGAGGTTTTAAACAACGTATTCAATGGTGACATGGATGAACTATATGAGTGGTTCGATGAAAAAGGATTTGATTTAGATGAATACGATGGAATACTTAGAGAAGTGTTCCTTGATGACCCATATGGGGATAGACCTGAATTTTCTCTTGACGATCGGTGGTACCCTGATGTTAATCATGAAGACTTTAATAAAAACCTAACTCATTATTTTGGTGAATTCATGGATGACGACATTATAAAAAAATTGTAAAATGAGATTGATTGACACATTATTTGATTTATTAGTTGAAGCCTCAGGTGAGGAGATTAGACAGAAATATTACTCAGACATTGACAAAAATGTATTCTTACGAATCATTAGTTTAGACCCAGCAACTAAAATCGGTGATGACGGTTCAATTAAAAAGATAGGTAAATACTCGAAGGTATTATTAAAAATGCATAAAACGGGTAATTTAAAACCTGAAGATTATCCAAAGGCAAAAGATTACCTCACATTAGTTTATAAACACAACGTGGGGGTTGATTTAAAGAAGGTTGTGACCTTGGGTGATCTATTCGGGTTGGTCGAGAAATACTATTCACGAGAGGGTAGTAAAAACGTTTTTGATTTACTCAATGTCCTTGATCAAAATGAGTATGAACTTTTAATGAGTGGTGAGAAATGGATTATATACACCCCCAAATCAGAAAAGTCGGCCGCTTATTTAGGTACTGGCACTGAATGGTGTACATCTTGGGGTCCATATTCAACAAATGATAATTACAAAGACAGAAAAAATCACTTCACCAGTCATAACAATAAAGGTTCGTTATATGTGATTATAAACAGGAATGAACCTTCAGAAAAATACCAATTTCATTTTGAAACAAAACAATTCATGGATAAAAATGATAGGTCTGTTGACACTGGAAATTTCTTTTATAACAACGAGGGTGTTACTAAATATTTTTTCCCTTCCTTATACGATGACACTCCGGTTGATGATGATGAAATAGGTAGAATGAAATTTCTCAATAATGAAATGAATTCGAGATTGGTTAACCGTATTATTGGTGAGACTGATAATCCTTTAATTAATTTGTTAGTTGACGGGGATGGGGACGAAATTGAAAATGGTATAGTAAATTACATATCTGATGATAACTTAACGAAGGTTGAATATGATTTTCGTGAGAGGAACATAGTCTTTACGATTGATGGTCTTATGGATGATAGTGAACTTGAGAATTTACAACAAACAACCAGATATTATGAGATGGATTCTGATCGTTATGCCGATCATAGCGAATCTCTTAGGTACGATATCCAAGATAGTGATAATGACTATCAAGATAAATTATTGGAAACTGTCCTGAAACTTTATTTCGAGAAGACTCCACCTGTTTGGGCTGATAACTACGAGACATTTAAAGAAAATATGTTTCACCACCGCGAGGATTTATTAGAAAACTATACTGAGGAATATAGTTATATAAATGAAGATCATATAAGAACTGCGGCGGAAACAGAACTAAACAACATCACTAAACTTATTTATGTTAGTGAAGAAGAGGTATCCATCCCACCATCACAACTCGCCTTGTTTTTAAACAATGAAAAATTAACAGAAATTAATGATATTGTAAGTTTGTTTTCGGCATTTGTGGTGAGAAATGATTTAGATTATGAATATGAGAATCCTCAATGGAACATTGAAATGGATCATCCGTCATTATCTGAAATGAATTCACATATTGAGGGTTATTCAGATAAAATTGAAGAAGAATTAGAACAAACACCTGAATGTGTAACCAAAAGGGAGGAGTTAATAAAAATCAGAGAACAGTTCTTTAACAAGGGTATGAATTTTAGTAAAGATGATATTCGAATTGAAATCCGTAGTGGTTATAATTGTCAAGAAGGTGGTGTTGAAGTTATTATTAACTACTTAGAAAAAACCAATGAAGAGGTGTCTAATTGGAAACGATGGAGAGGTCATATAACTCTTGAGAGATTGGTTGAATACATAACCAATGAAAGGTTATTAGAATTTAAATCGTGATATTCTAAAAAAAAACTAACTTTTACTTGTGTATTATAAAAATATCACTATCTTTGTGTTATAAAGTTAGAGATATGAATGACATAATACCAAAATTCGAAGATTTAAACCCAAAACTTCAGGGTTTCATAATAGGTGTGGGGATTACACTATTATCAGTATTCACAATAGGAATTTACTTAACTAATCTGTAGTATGGTCTTATTTGATAATTTAAAATATAAAATATATTGTGACATGGATGGTGTCATTGTGGATTTCGATAAGGGATACCGAGAATTGGATGGTGCAATTGAATTAGACGGCACTTACCATAGTACTGAGGAATTTTGGTTACCAATCAATAAAAAAGGAAAAGATTTTTGGATCGGTCTTGATTGGACAAAGGACGGTAAGGAACTGTGGTCATATATCGAAGAATATTACCCAATAATTTTATCATCACCATCACGAAGAGGTTATGGGTCAAGAGAAGGTAAATCAATTTGGTGTGACAGAGAATTACCAGGTGTACCACTAAAGTTAGAATACTCATTTAATAAACAGAAGTATTCTTCACCCGATTCGATATTGATTGATGATCGAGAAAGTAATATTGATCAGTGGAGAAGTAAAGGTGGTATTGGAATATTACACACCAGCACAAAAGAAACAATTGTAGAACTTAAAAAATTCGGGTTATGAGTATTAACAACACCTCATTAGTAATTAAACCATCACAGTTTTTAAACATTGGATATTACTTAGCAACCATGGTTTCTCTATATTTTGGAGTTTTACCACTTGTGATTTTATCAGTATGTTTAACGGGTTGGAAGGTATTGGAAACACACTGCACGTCGTGGACGTTAAACCACGATGACATTATTGAGAAAAAAGGTGTCCTCAACATTAATACCAATCAAATTCATTATTTTAGAATAAAAGATGTAACATTGTACCAACCACTTCTTTACAGATTGGTGGGTATTTTTAAATTAACAATAGTGACCTCCGATAAAACTAAACCATTAGTTCTTATGAATGGAATATATCGTGGGAAGTTAAGAATGGAGACATTTAAAATGTTGGCGACTTCAACACGAAATGAAATGGGTGTCAAAGAATTTGACATTAGATAAAAAAAATCATATATTAATTTTATTATGGAGTATAAAAATAGATACGGGGATGTTTATACATTCACCAAACAAGAGGATGGTAGTGTCCTATGGGAAGGTTCATTTGAGCATTGCCGCATTGGATGGCCGAACAACTACAAGAAGGCTTATCAACAGTATTGTAAGGATGTGGGTTCAAAGGGTGAACACCCAATGTTCATTGACACTTTCAAAGAGGAGGTACATAGGAGTATTTATAATGAGAATGAAGAGTATGTGGGTCCAAGTCCAATAGCTGAGAAATACGCTAAATTAGTTACTTCAGATACTGATACTATCAATATGGTTGATCCTTCTGGTGGTCCATACCTAAGTACACATACTAATTTAGGAAAGATGTTCGGTAGTGAGGAATTAAAAGGATTGTGTATTAGTGGCTTTGAACGTATTGATACGGGATATGAGCTCCATACCTACGGAGAGTTCGACCATTTAGATGATTAACCTTTAAAACAAAAGAGAAATGAGTCGCAAGGCTCCTCACCGCAAATAAATTTGCTTATGAAAAAGTTTATAGTTTTTGCATTCAGCCAATACTACCCTTCTGGCGGTATGAATGATGTAAAAGGTAGTTTTGATTATTTTGAAGATGCTGAAGCCCTTGTTCAAAAGTATAAGGATGATGATTACTATGACCATTATCAAATCTTCAATGCTGTAACAAGGGAGTGGAAAATATATTAAAACAAAAGAGAAATAAAAACGGCAATGAAAGAGTTGATTGAGAAATGGAAAGAAGCACCTAATGAATACGGTGTGTATGATGTTATAGGTGGACTAAAGTGGTATGCTAAAGAGTACAATGATAAAGACGCAGCAGAATTGGTGCAAGAGTTTATTGATGACGATGAGTATGAAATTAATTATCTTATAAAAAGAGTAGAAGAAACCTTTAACACCAAAGAGAGATGAAAAGATATTGGAACAAATTACTCAATTGGTTACTATCAAATAGAAGAGAGAAGTTTCTTGGTGAGATAATGAAACGAGACCAAGAGTTGGGTCTTTACGAAGAAACCTCTAAAACAAAAGAGAAATGAGAGAGATACTACTTGAGATGTACGAGAAGCTTTGGAACGCTGACAAGGACAAGTGGGCTTGGAATGTGATTCTAAAAGACACGCTTGAGAAATTAGAAACCAAAGATGATACAGAACGATAGTGTTTTGTGTCTTTAATAGAACACTATGTCAAGTAAACTGCACAAGATAGTTGACACCAACAAAAGGTGTAAGCACATCAAAAGAGAAGGTGAGAGTTGCAGACTAAACAACAACTGCACCTATCCAGATTGTAAATAGAAACCTTTAACAACAAAAGAGAATGAGTGAAGTAAATCCAAATTACAATCCACAAGCAGATT
>Ga0209654_1000617_pt1 | contig 33315 bp, 35 predicted proteins | sample SaaInl1SG_22_DNA_FD_184646 | JGI IMG/M metagenome (GOLD analysis project Ga0209654, IMG submission 184646) | Marine microbial communities from expanding oxygen minimum zones in the Saanich Inlet - ESP_161SG_22_DNA (SPAdes) (version 2) | ecosystem: Environmental > Aquatic > Marine > Intertidal... | reverse complement strand
CGGCGCATGCTGGCGATGTGGCCAAAGGTGAAAAGACCTTCAAGAAATGCAAAGCCTGTCACTATGTGGATAAGGAAAAGAATAAGACCGGTCCTCATCTGGTTAATGTGATCAACCGTCCAGCCGGTAGCATCGAGGGGTTCAAATATTCCAAAGCGATGAAAGAATCTGGTCTGATCTGGGATGAGGCAACTATGGCCGCCTATCTCAAAGCACCCAAAAAGTTCGTCAAAGGCACGAAAATGGCGTTTGCCGGACTTAAAAAGGATGCTGACATCGAAAATATCATAGCCTATTTGAAGAGTGTAAACTAACCTCTTAGCTCGGGTTTTAGGCCAGAGGTAGCTATCTATGGATTTGATGAACAAATATCCGCGTCTTACCGATATGGAAGAGACTGCGCGTCGTCGGATTCCTGCCTTTGTTTTTGCTTATCTGGATTCGGGCACTGGTCAAGACGAAGCCAAAGATGAAAACCGCCGTTATTTCGAATCAATCAAGCTAACCCCGCAATTTCTGCGGGGGCGGGTTAATGCCGATATCAGCGTGTCATTGTTTGGCAAAAAATTTGACGCACCATTTGGCGTTGCCCCGATAGGGCTGGCCTCGATGATCTGGCCGGGCGCTGAACAAATTCTGGCATCAAGCGCCAAGGCTAACCGGTTTCCCTATACGCTAAGCACCGTTGCCGGTGACTCGATAGAGCGCGTGGCAAAGGTCGGCGGCGACATGACATGGTTCCAGCTATATGCACCACATGACCGCGAATTATGCGCAGATTTATTGAAGCGTGCAGAAAAAGCTGGTGTCAAAACCCTTGTTGTGACCGCCGATGTACCATCACCAAGCCGCCGTGAACGCATGCGCATTGCCGGTGCCCCGCTCGGCAGTCGCGGTAATTCCGCATTCTCGCCGCGGGTAATATGGCAGAGCGCAATGCGCCCAGAATGGGCCATCCGCACCTTGCTAAATGGCGGTGCGCGGTTCCGTAACCTAGAGCCATATTCAAGCAACAACGGCGCGATGAGCATTACAAAATTCATTGGTGAGCAATTGAACGGATCGCTGGATTGGGATTACCTCGCAGACATTCGTAAATTGTGGAAGGGCAATCTGCTGTTGAAAGGCGTGTTGCATGGACAGGATGCGGCGCGGGCCATAAATATGGGCGTTAACGGATTGATCGTATCCAACCATGGCGGCCGCCAGTTGGACGCCGCCCCACAACCGCTGGAACAATTGCCGCACATACGCGCCATTGTCGGGCCCGATGTGCCGTTGATTGTAGATAGCGGTATTCGATCCGGTCTTGATGTGGTCAGGGCCCTCGCCAGAGGTGCCGATTTTGTCATGCTGGGACGATCATTTATGTATGCAGTCGCCGCGCTTGGTGCTAAAGGAGGCGACCATGCGGCGGCAATATTGCTTGAAGAAATTCGAGATGTGATGGCGCAATTGGGGCATCGCTCAATCGCTGATCTTCGTGAGAGCGAGACCGATCTTTCTTAATATTCCATGTAAAACAAGAGATTAGATATGAATATGGCGTCTTTGAAAAAAGTCTTGAACAAATTTTCTGGCTTGGTTTTCGCTGGTGTTTTGGCGGCAATCATTGGGACTAGTGGCATTGCCAGCGCGATGGGCGAGCATGGCCATAAAGCCGGTGATCTGGTTATTGGTGAGGCAAAAATCCGCGCAACTGTAGGGTCGATGACCGCGACAGGTGGCTATGTCACCATCACCAATAATGGCAAAAGCGATGATCGTCTGATCTCGGTGTCGGCGCCCTTTGCCAAAATGTCTGAAATCCATACGATGGAAAACGATGACGGTGTGATGAAAATGCGGCCGATGCCAAATGGCGCGGTCATTCCGGCGGGTGGCCGTTTAATGCTAAAGCCCGGCGGCAAGCATATGATGTTTATGGGCGTTAAAGACGCGCTGGCGCCCGATAGCGAGTATAGCTTAACCCTCACTTTTGCCAATGCTGGCGAGGTGGTGATTAACGCAATTGTAAAACGTCCAGGCGATCTGCACGCTGGGCATAATTAGGATATTTATTTCGGTCTACGCTAGAAAATGCCGTCTTCCAGACCCATTGCAAATCCTATCGCCAGATCCCTGACTTCTTCTTGATAGCTGTCCTGCCATTCCCCATGCAGGATTAACGGTTCGGCAATCATCCGCCATTTCTGGGCGTTGCTAATGGCGGTGAGGGCGTTCTTTGTGGCGGTGCCATCGAGACCCGCGCGGATGTAAAAGGCGACTGGCATGCCTTGTTTTTGATCGAGCCAATCATTGTAGCAGCGGTCAAACATATCCTTGGTTGCACCCGCCATATAGCCAATATTCTCGGTAGTGCCGATAATCACCCCATCGGCTTTTTCCAATTCCTCTACCCGCACATCAAACGGCGACATGGCCATCACATTGACCTCGCCGATATCGGGATGGCTTGCCCCCAACAAAGCCGCCTTGGCGAGCATACGGGTGTTTTTTGATGGGGCGTGGGCGATGATCAGCAAATTTTTTGTCATGGGGCAGGATCTTTGATTATAGTTGCGCCTTACCGGTGCTAGCGAATGGCCGGTTTGGACAGAAGAGCGATAATATGGCACAGAAACTAACTGAAACTGAACTGCAAAAGGCGGTTAAGGATATGCCGGATTGGCATTTGTCGGCTGATAAAAGTGGTTTTGAGCGTGATTTCACCTTTACCGGCTTTAACCAAGCCTTTGGTTTTATGTCGCGGGTTGCGCTGGCGGCTGAACGCGCCAATCATCATCCCGAATGGTCGAATGTTTATAACAAGGTCACGGTGCGCTGGACTACCCATTCACAGGGCGGCGTGTCCGATCTTGATCTTAAGTTGATGCGGCAATGTAACCGCTATGCAGATGAGAATTGGAATGGCTGACCAACGAGACGATTATCAAGAAATTATGGCCGTAATCGAGGCTGTCTGTAGTGGTGAAGACGATCCCATAGCCCTAATGGCGACCATCTCATGCGAATTATACAACCGGATCGATGGTTTCGACTGGGTCGGGTTTTACCGTGTGACCGCGCCGAATGTGTTAAAGATCGGCCCCTATCAGGGAGGGCATGGGTGTCTCACCATCCCGTTTGACAAGGGTGTGTGCGGGGCCGCGGCCAGAACCGGCAAAACCCAGCTGGTCGATGATGTCGATGCATTCCCCGGTCATATCGCCTGTGCATCCAGTACAAAATCGGAATTGGTTATTCCTGTTTGGGATAATGATGGGGCATTGATCGGGGTGCTGGATATCGATTCCGACCGGCCCGCCTTTTTCACCAAGCGCGATGTGGACGCATTAGAGCCAATGCTGGCGCGGCTATTTGCCGGATCATAGAGGGCGGCTTTGTCTGGCTAATAGACCAACCATTTCAAAAGCCATAGCGTCGCCAAGCCAGCGGCGATCGTGAAAATCACCGAGCGGGTGATAAGAGCGACCACCACAGCCATTATGGCGGCTGGCAGGCGCGGGTTATCGGCGAAAACCACGCTACCTGTATCGCCGGGCAAAACGCTGGGGACAATGATCGCAGATAACACCGCGATCGGCACAAAATGCAGCGCCTCTTCGAGTTTCTCCGGGAGTTTGGCTGGGGCAAGGCCGGACAGCATCACAAAGCGTGAGGCAAAATTAAGCAAACCGGCAATGATCATCACAATCCAGATCATGCGGACCTCGCTTTTGCCCGATGCACCAGCCATCCAGCCAAAATACCACCGATGGCGGCGGCCACGATCCATGTTTTCCATGGCATGCCCTGACCAAGAATGGCAATCATGCTAGCGGTTAAACAGGCGGCAATATCAGCTCGGTTTTTAATCGCTGGGGCCACAATGGCAATAAATGTCAGCGGAATAGCAAAGCCAAGTGACCAGCTCTCAGGGATGTTGTTGCTGGCTATCACGCCAATAATGGTGGCGGCTTGCCAACAAACCCACAGGGTCAAGCCAGTACCCAATAGATGATAATGACTGTGCGGCGATGGTGGGCCATTCTGGAACCGGTTGATCGAAATGGCATAGGCCTCGTCGGTTAATAGATAGCCAAGAAGCACCCGCCACCCAAGCGGCAAATGGCGCACATACCGCGAGATCGAGGCGCTATAGAGAACATGTCGTAAATTTATCGTGGCAACCGAACCAGCCACGACAAAGGCCGGTGTGCCCAAACTCCAAAGCTGGGCAAAGATCACTTGGCTAGCGCCGCCGAACACGATTGAGGATAGCAGGATCACCTCAAGCGGGGCCAATCCGGCGGCCAATCCCAACGCACCAAAGACAAGGCCAAAGGGGATCACAGCCAGCATGAGGGGTGTTTCATCGCGGACACCTTGCCAGAATTCTCTGGCCTTGCTCGGATAGGTCGTGTTTGGCGGTGATTGCATCACGCTGGTTCCATCTAAATGGCGATCATTTTGGCTGTTATATGCAGGATAGAGTAAAAAAGCTTGATAGCTTACCCACATTTAGCTTTATTGTCGGAGAAGAATGTAAAAGGATCCCTAATGCTTATTCATGTACCATTATCAACTGGCGAAGTTCTTGACAAGATTACCATTCTGGAAATCAAGTCAGAGCGCATTAGCGATGCTGGCAAGCTAGAAAATATCCATAACGAATTGTCGCAATTGCAGCCGCTGGTAGCAGGACCCCCGTTTGACTCTGATGAACTCAAGGTGTTGATCGCAGAGTTAAAATCGATCAATGAAGAATTGTGGGTAATCGAAGATGATATCCGCGAGCAAGAGCGTGAGAGCAATTTTGGTGAGGTGTTCATCGCCTTGGCACGCGCCGTCTATGTTACCAATGACCGCCGCGCCGATGTCAAAAAGCGGATTAATCTGGCCACTGGTTCGGACCTTGTCGAAGAAAAATCCTACGAGGATTATACCGGCAACGGCTGATATAGGCCTTGAAATGCTGTTGTAATCGCGTCTGGGGCAATTGATCCGATTTGTCCCTCAATCGGGGCGGCGACAGGGGCAATGCGCGAGCGATATTGCAGAACATCCCCCTGCTTGGCGAATAGCACCACGGCCGGCAGATTGCAATTAAGGGCAAGGTTAGCGGTAAAGCTATCCACACCGATATAGTAATCGGCCAGATGATATAGCCCGACATCCTTTTCCATCGAGGGATCATGCAACAGGCAATCAACCAATTGATGCAGGCCAATATCGCCGCGTGTTTGGCATAGCCCAGCCCAACTCGTCATTGCCGCATCATGATAACCCGCGGCATCGGGTCCCGCATTCAATAGAAATATAGCGCCAGTGCGCGCGGCAATATCGGCAATCACTGGTATTGCCTGATCAATTGGCCAGCGCCGGTTATCATCAAGGGCAAAGAGATTGGCAATAATGATAGGTGGTTTTTTTCGTTTTTGACCCAGCCCGTCAATCATAGCCGTAGCCTGTTTCTTGGCGTTGGCGGTTGGGGTTATGGGCGGCGTGTCATCATCTAGCCGCAAACCCATCTTTAGAACATAATCATCGATGGCCGCGATGAATGGCCGGTGTCCCCACAGGGCACGCCGTTCCCCACCAGCCGCATTATCCAGTGCATGATTGAGCATCAGCCGATCAAGCCAAGAGCCAGTTAGGCCAATGCGCGTTGGAATTTTGGCGGCCCGCGCGACTAGTTTGAAACTGGTAGAGCGATGCATGAAAAAAGCGCTGTCATAGTTGCGAGCGGCGAGGGCGGTAATGGATGCGGATTTACCAAGACCGGGCCGATAACGCCGCCATCCTCGCGCATCAATAATGTCACCAACCCATCGGCACCCCGCCAGCATCTTGCCAATCGGGGCGGGATGAATACAGGCAATATCAATGCGGCCATTCTGGCTGGCGCTGGCTAGCGCGCGTAATTGCGTTAAATGATAAATCTGGTCGCCAATGCCGCCAGCAACAAAACCTATGCTGCGCCCATAATCTGGGGTGATGTCGTGGTCGCTATTGCTTGATGACGGAACAGCTTTAGCGCCGTCTTTAGCAGGCCGTGATATGACAGGGTTTAACCGCGTTGCTGTTCTGGGGACTGCCATAAAAAACCAAACAAAATACTAAATAAAACAAATGTGCCAAACAGGGCCGCAATATGAGGGTTGCACTAGGCAGTTTGGACCAGATATATTTCGGGGCCTTACTACTCCGGCTGTGCCAATTGATCACCAGATTATTGACGTGGTCATTAACTGGGTCACTGGCCGTGCTGGATACTTAATATCAGGAAAATCTAATGAAAGCTCCTTTTTTGTTTATTGATGAATGCGATGTCGCTGGCAAGCGGGTGTTGCTCCGTCTCGATATCAATGTGCCATTGGCCGACGGAAAGGTTAGTGACGATACCCGCATCCGCCGCATTTTGCCGGGGGTTGAGGCATTGCGCGAGGCCGGAGCGCGGATCATTATCCTGACGCATTTCGGCAGGCCAAAGGGTGAAGTCGTGGCGGCGTTTTCAATCGCGCCAGTGGCCGCGCATATGGCTGAATTGCTTGGCTGTGAGATCAAGATTGAACCAGATGTAACCGGACCGGGCGGTGTTGCGGCGGTTGCGGCCCTTGGTGATGGTGATGTGCTGATGATGGAAAATCTGCGCTTTTATCCGGGTGAGGAGGCCAATGACAGCGCCTTTGCAGAGGCACTGGCGGCGCTGGGTGACATTTATGTTGGCGATGCATTTTCCTGTACACATCGTGCCCATGCCTCGGTTGAGGCATTGCCGCGGATGATGGACGTTGCGGCGGCTGGTCGTTCGCTCGGCGCAGAATTATCGGCGCTTGATGCGGCGCTTAGCCAGCCCAAGCGTCCGTTGGTGGCGGTTGTTGGCGGAGCGAAAGTATCAACAAAGCTAGCGGTGCTGGAAAACCTTGTGACTAAGGTTGACGCAATTGTTCTTGGCGGCGGCATGGCCAATACATTCTTGCTGGCCAAAGGTCACGCGATGGGGGCGTCATTGGTAGAGGCCGAAATGGTCGATATTGCACGGACCATCATGGATAAGGCGGCCTCTGCTAACTGCCAGATTATCCTGCCAACGGATGCGGCTCTTGCAAAGGAATTTGCCGCTAATGCGCCGCACCGAATTGCCGCGATTTCAGATGTTCAGGACGATGAAATGATGCTGGATGCGGGCCCGCAATCGGCCGACGCCGTGGCCGCGTTTCTAGAGGATGCAAGCACGGTAATTTGGAATGGGCCGATGGGTGCGTTTGAAATCAAACCATTTGATCAGGCGACCAATGTGATAGCCGCCACCGTAGGCCGGTTGAGTGCGGCAGGAAGCCTGATATCGGTTGCGGGTGGTGGTGATACGCTGGCGGCTCTTGCAAATGCCGGTGTTAGTCACCAATTCTCATACATATCAACGGCTGGCGGTGCCTTTTTGGAATGGCTAGAGGGCAAAGAACTGCCCGGTGTCGAGGCGTTGCGCCACGGCTAGGTTGATACCTGCATAAGAGGCCTGCGTTTGCTATCCCCATCGGGGCAAGCTGGGCATAGGGAGAGAAGCGATGTTGTTTAGTAATCCGTTCAAGTCACGCATGCCCCTGTTGAATGAGGCCTTGCCCGGACGCGATAGGCCGGTTTGGACTGGTGCACCGCATCAGGTGTTGAACAATCCAACAATGCCGCCATTTCCCGATAATTTAGAACAGATCGTGCTTGGGCTCGGCTGTTTCTGGGGCGCAGAGCGTTTGTTCTGGCAGCTTGAGGGCGTTTACACCACCGCCGTTGGTTATGCCGGCGGAATGACGCCAAACCCGACCTATGAGGAAGTATGTTCAGGCCAAACCGGACATAGCGAAGTCGTTTTGGTGGTTTTTGATCCACAGGTGATAACCCTTGATGCAATCTTAAAAACCTTTTGGGAAGAGCATGATCCAACCCAAGGTTACCGCCAAGGTAATGATACCGGCACCCAATATCGCTCGGTAATCTATACATCTGATGATGCGCAATTGACCCATGTGAAACAATCGGCGGATGCCTATGGCAAGGCACTAAAGGCGGCTGGTCTGGGTACAATTACCACCGAAATAGAGCCAGCGCGCCAGTTTTATTATGCCGAGGATTACCACCAGCAATATTTGCATAAAGTGCCAAATGGCTATTGCGGATTAAAGGGGACTGGTGTCGCCTGTGCCGGTTAGTTGCCGGTTAGTTGCCGGTCATTAGTTGCCGGGGCTGGCCAAGCCTGAGCCGTCAGCCCCGCAATTTTCCGCGCAGACCATTTCACCATCGATATTCTCCCACACCGATCCTTCGATTTCTGCATAGCTCTCGGTCACTGCCTGATGGGCCGCTTCAAAGGCGGCGGTAACGGCTTCTTGCGATGCTTGGTCTGTGGCGCCGGCAAGTGCATTGTCCCACTCAACTGACTCTTCCAGCGTAAATCCGTCCAGCGTGCCGGTTTCAATGCCAGCAATGCGGGACTCAATGGCTTCAAGATAGCCGTCTGTCGCGTCGTTCAACTCCGACACATCAAGGCCAATTGCATTGGCGATAACAAATGTTTTGACCACTTGTTTGACGTCTTCTTTTGATTTGCCCCGAATACGGTCGAGCGGGATGAATGTCGCCTTGCCTTCGATGACCACATAGAGCGAGGTGCCAACAACGCCAGCGGTTTTGCGTGTTCCAAAAAAGCTTTCTTGTCCTGCGCTAGCGGCGATATTTTCCGCCTGTTCTGGCGACGCGCCATCATAGATGTTGCCGTCTGCGCCCAATACTTGTCCAGATTTAAAGGTAAGCGCATGGACAGGTGCGGCGGCAATAGTGGCGGTGATGGCAATCGCAAATAGCGGGATGATGCGGTTCATTGGTGAAATCCTCATGGGGCTACGTCTTTCCAAAATGGGTGGGACGGGCAGGGTCTGCGCCAGCAATTTCTATTAATTAGATTTGGTTAATTTAATTTACATTAATAATTAAACGTTAACCCTTTCGCGATTGAGCTTTTTGGTCGCGCCGATTGAGCTGTGCGGTCGCATTGATCGCTGGGAGTGCTGAGATGAAAGTCATTGGAAATAACCTCGGGAATATGAGCCCACGGAAAATGAGCCCACGGAAAATGAGTCCACGGAAAATGAGCCGAAATATTGCCGCTATGGGGGTGATTGCAAGTTGCTTGGTGCTAACTGGACCGGCCATGGCATTGACCTTCAAGTCGGGTCAGGTATTAGGCGCTGATGGCAAGCTCTATGATGGCGCGTCGCCAGAACAGGCCGCCAATATTATCGCCGCATCAAAGGAAACGGGTCTGTTTGGTGCCAAGCGCAAGAGTGCAGGGGTCAAGGGCAATAATCTTTATGTGATCGTTAATGACACGGTGACGTTTATTCCGCTTAACGAAGTGCGGGGCAAATCGGATGGGCAAATAGAGGCGCTGATTGTTGAACGTGTCACAGAGACCTTTAGCGCTGGATTGTTGCAGGGTGGCGAGGGCGGAGGTACAGTTGGCGGTACAGCTGGCAGTACAGCTGGCAGTGCGGCGGCGCAAGCGGCGGCACAAGCGGCCGGTCAAGGTGCGTCTGATGAAGTGCTGGCCACCCAAGAAGAGATTAATGCGGCGTTAGACTCCGTCAGCTCGTTTAGCGCGGCGGCAAGCGAAGCCGCGGCACTCACGCGTGAGGCATGGGGTGATATTTCTGGTGCTGATCTCGAGGCCGCGGTTGCCGAGGCCACCCCTCACGCTGTTGCCGAAGCGGCGGCGGTTGTGGAATATCTGGATATCACCGAGGCCTTGGAAGAATTGCAAGCAAGCGGCGCGTCCGAAGCAGAGATTGATGCCTTTATCGCGGCTAATCCAGCGCCGTAATATGTGCCGTGCAGGATGGCCGCCGAGGCCACTATAGGCGCGGTTTATGCCGGCATGATTGGGCAACCATATGTTTGTTTTCAAAGGTGAACTTCAGCCAAGCGATGCTGGCGGCAAAGTCTTAATCCGCCGCAAATAGACTTTCTAATTTAGGAGAGTGCTATGAGCGAGTTGATCAAACGCAAAACAAATCTACATTTGTCCCAGTTTTCCAAGGTAAGTGTGTCCAAATATGCCCTAAATCTGGGCTGTGCAATTATCTTGGGTGTGCTTACAGCCAGTGGTTCGGCGCAGGCGCTAACCCTCAAGTCGGGTGAGGTAATCGGCGCGGACGGCCAGATTTACCAAGGCGCATCACCCCAGATAAAGGAGAACCTGCTTAGAAAGTCTGTTGAAAGCGGTGATAAGTCTGGTGTCTTTGGTAATTCCGTCTTTGTCGTAGCGGGGGAGAGCATTACATTTGTGCCGATTAGCGCCATCGTCGGAAAAGACGATGATACGATCACCCAGGTGGTTGGCGATGCGGTGGTACAACAGCTAACCGGCATCCCCGGCTTGACCATCAAGACAGTAACCGCGGCGCAAGAAATAGCCGCCACCAAGAGCATTCCGGTAGGCGCGGCAATCATTGAACAGGCGTTTAACGAGGCCGTAGAAGCCTTGCAAGCCGAGGATGAAGATCCGGTAACCGCGGCCGACACACAGGCGTTGCTATCAGCGCTAATTGGTCCGAGTTTAGTTAATGCCGATCAAACTTCGGTATCTCAAGACCAGATATTAGGGCTTTTGGAAACGGGGGATTTTGACGCGCTGGAAACATTGGCGGGTCTGGCGGTCGTTGATGAAGAGGCCGCGTCACTGGCTAATGTTGATGCGGCGCTTGGCGAGCTATCTAATCTACATTCGGCGGTTGCAGCGCTGGATGATCTAACGGCGGATGCATGGGCCGATATCTCGGCAGAAGATCTGGCCGAAGCGGTGGAATATGCAACTGACTTTGCCGCACAAGAGGCCGCCAATGTTGCGGAAATGCTGGCAAATGATCCGGTATTCGCGGCGTCACCCGAAGGTCAGGCGCTGGCCGAGGAACATGGCTTATAGAATATGGCCATAGTGGTTTGCCGGGATTGTAGGCCCCGCGCTTATCTGGTGAATTTTAGCGATTTCGCCATTGACCTATATGGGAGCCGGTGGTACGTTCCGGCCTCAGTTTAATACATATGGCGATGGAGCCTTATTATGAAAGTCGTAAGTTCACTAAAGACGTTGAAGACACGGGACAGAAATTGTCAGGTCGTGCGCCGTCGTGGTCGCCTATATGTGATCAACAAAAAGAACCCTCGTTTAAAGGCGCGTCAGGGCTAAGCCCAACGTAACTTTGCGTATTAAAATTATACAAAACGGTCAGCTTGCTGGCCGTTTTTGTTTTGGGCGGTGGATTTTCCTTGTCATGTTTTGGTGATTGCACGACACTTTGGCTTGTTCATCACCAAAAGGATAAGCCTTAAATGCTGATGCCAGAGCCAGACCAGCGGGTAATCGATCGTCGGCATACCATCGCCGCCACCCTTAAAACCATTGTGCCGAAACGATGTGTCATCGATTCTGTCGAGAGCATGCGCGCCTATGATGCTGATGGGTTATCATCCTATCGCCAATTGCCATTGGCTGTTGTATTACCCGAAACCGTTGCACAGATTGCCGCGGTGATGAAATGGTGTCACGCAAATGGGATCAAGATTGTGCCGCGCGGGGCGGGAACGTCGCTGTCAGGCGGTGCGTTGCCATTGGCGGATGCGGTGCTTTTGGGCCTTGGTAAATTCAACAAGATTCTGGATATTGATTATGATAACCGCTGTGTTGTTGCCCAGCCCGGCGTCACAAATCTGGCGGTTAGCGAGGCGGTAAAGGCTGATGGCTATTATTATGCCCCCGATCCCTCTAGCCAGATTGCTTGTTCGCTCGGGGGGAATGTGGCCGAGAATTCGGGCGGCGTGCATTGCCTGAAATATGGCCTCACCACCAATAATTTGCTCGGTATTGAGATGGTCACGATTGAGGGCGAAATCCTGCGGCTAGGCGGCAAGCATCTTGATGCTGGTGATTATGATCTGATGGGCGTCATGACCGGATCTGAGGGGCTATTGGGCGTGGTTACCGAGGTCACATTGCGGATATTGCAAAAACCAGCCACCCAGCGTGCCTTGCTCGTTGGTTTTGATGATGTAACCGCGGCCGGATCCGCGGTTGGTGACGTCATTGCGGCGGGCATTATTCCGGCTGGAATGGAAATGATGGATGGTTTGGCGATTAACGCGGCAGAGGATTTTGCCAATGCTGGCTATCCACGAAGCGCCGCTGCACTGCTGATTATAGAGCTAGATGGACCAAAAATTGAGGTCGATGCGCTGATCAGTCGGGTCGAGACGATTGTGCGTGATGCCGGTGCGACCAGCATAAAAATTAGCCAGAGCGACAAAGAGCGGGATCTATTTTGGGCTGGACGCAAATCAGCCTTTCCCGCGGTTGGACGTATATCGCCGGATTATCTTTGCATGGACGGCACCATTCCGCGCCGCCGCTTGCCCGATATGATGATCCGTATGGCATCGCTGAGCCAGAAATACGGCCTGCGGGTGGCGAATGTGTTTCACGCTGGCGATGGGAACCTTCACCCGCTGATCTTGTTCGATGCAAACCAGCCAGGTGAGCTAGAGCGGGCCGAGGATTTTGGCGCTGATATTCTTCGCAGCTGTGTTGAAATGGGCGGTGTGCTGACGGGTGAACATGGCGTTGGCGTCGAAAAGCGTGATTTGATGGGGATCCAGTTCACCGAGGAAGATCTGAAACAGCAACAGCGGTTGAAATGCGCCTTTGACGCTGACCATTTGCTCAACCCGGGTAAAGTGTTCCCGCATTTGCACCGCTGTGCCGAACTTGGGCGGTTGCATGTCCATAAAGGCAAAATGCCCCATCCTGACCTGCCGCGATTCTAAGTATTCTATCCCAAGGCCATTGATCACCAAAACGTGGAGAAAGTCTAAGCCCTCATGACCGAATTTATCCCCACCAATCTAGATGATGTGAAAGATGCGGTTGAATATGCCAAGACCCATCGCCAGCATCTGGAAATTGTCGCAGGGGGGACGAAACAGGGGCTTGGCCGCAATATGACGTTCGATGGGGTGATTAATCTCAGCAAAATGACTGGTATCGTTGATTATCAGCCAGAGGAGCTGGTGATGAGTGTGCGGGCCGGTACGTCGATGGACGATGTGCAGGCGGCGCTCGATAATGCCAACCAGATGCTCGCATTTGAACCGCCGAACATGTCACTTGCGCTGAGCCGTGGCGGCAAATCGCCGGGCACTATTGGCGGTGTGATGGCGGCTAATATTTCGGGATCACGGCGGTTGACCGCTGGGGCGGCGCGCGATTTTCTGCTTGGGTTTGAGGCGATATCAGGGCGCGGTGAAAATTTTAAGTCTGGCGGTAAAGTCGTTAAAAACGTGACTGGCTATGATCTATCTAAATTGATGTGCGGGTCATTTGGCACGCTGGCGGTGATGGACGAGATCACCTTAAAAACATTGCCGCGCCCCGAAACCAGCTGTTCATTGATCATTGCTACGGATGATTTTAGCCAAGCTGTCGCCACCATTGCATCGGTTTTTGCCACGCCGCATGAACCAGGGGCGGCAGCGATACTTCCTAGAGCTATTGCCGATAAGGCGGGCGTCGGCCTTAATAGTAACTTTGTTGCTGTTATCCGGCTGGAAGGAATTTTGATATCGGTGCGTGACCGTGTGGGACATTTACAGACTAAATTTGGCGGTGAAATTGTTAAACATGCCCTGAGCCACCCTTTGTGGCAGTCGATTAGCGCGGGTAATTTATGTGATGATAGTCCGCGTGATCTGTGGAAATTATCGTGCCCGCCTTCGGATGCCGCCGGCATTATCGAGGTGATTTCTGACCGCTACGATATTGAATATTTTGCTGATTGGGCAGGCGGTTTGCTATGGATAGGCGGCAATGGTCATGCGCTGGGTAACGATCTGCGTCTTGCCATCGATAAATGCGCCAGTGGCTTTGTGCATTTGATCCGTGATGTGGGGGCGACCAAGGACAAAATAGAGCCATTCCAACCGCTTGCCCCATCTATATATGCGCTCCATCAACGTGTTAAGGCGGCTTTTGATCCGCTGGCAGTGTTAAATTTCGGGCGCATGCATTATGGAATTTAGGCAGGGCATTTGATGCAAACTCAATTTTCCATCCAACAATTAGCCGATCCCAAGGTCGCCCAAGCGGACGAGATTTTGCGCAAATGTGTGCATTGCGGCTTTTGCCTCTCGAGCTGTCCGACCTATGCAATGACTGGCGATGAACGTGATAGCCCGCGTGGGCGTATATGGATGATGCGCGAGGTGCTAAGCGCGCCCGACACCATTTCTAGCGATACCAGCTATCATATCGACCGCTGTCTTGGCTGTCTTGCCTGTGAGAGCGCCTGTCCGTCCGGCGTTGATTATGGTCATTTGCTGGATATCGGGCGGGAAAAGCTGGGCGATATTGTGCCGCGCCGTTTGCTGGACAAGGTTATGCGTTGGTTGCTTAGCGTAACTGTGCCGCATGCCACGCGCTTTCGGGCGATGATCATGCTTGGCCGGCTTGGCTGGATGCTAACCCCGTTCATGCCGCAGCAAATGCGGGCGGCAATGCAAAAATTGCCGCGTAAATTACCAAAGATTGATCAAATTGGCGCAACAAGCACGGTCTATCCAACCAAGCAAAAGACAATCAAACGAGTGATTTTGCTGGCTGGCTGTGCCCAGCGTGCGCTTGATCCTGAGATTAATGCGAGCACTTTGCGGGTTCTGGATCGCCTTGGGGTTGAGGTGGTTGTGCGACAAGAGGCGCATTGCTGTGGTGCCTTGGCCCATCATATCGGTAATGAAAAAACCGCTGATCACACCATCCGTGCCGCGATTTTGGCGTGGCATGATGAAATCCAGAAAAATGATGTGGATGCAATTATCGCGAATGCCTCTGGCTGTGGAACGATGATCAAAGATTATGGGCATATGATGAGCGATGATCCGGCGCTATGCGCGATTGCAAAGTCTATTTCCACGCTGGCCATGGATATAACCGAATTGCTGGCACAGATCGGTATTGAGAATATCATCGAGCCAGCGCCAGCGGGAGGGCGCGGCAAGCTGGCCTATCATTCGGCCTGTTCATTGCAACACGGCCAGAAAATCCATGACATGCCGCAACATCTGTTGCGCCAAGCGGGCTTTGACATTGTCCAACCGCCCGAGCCGCATATGTGTTGTGGGTCGGCGGGTGTCTATAACATCTTGCAGTCGGAAATGGCCAATGGGCTCAAACAGCGCAAGCTGGAGAATTTGAAAAACACCAAGGCACAATTTGTGGCGGCGGGGAATATCGGCTGTATCAGCCAGCTAAATTCCAGCGACCAGCCAGTGCGCCATACCATCCAATTCATTGATTGGGCCAGCGGCGGACCACCACCCTTTGCCGATTAGGTGCGGGCTAAAGTCCCAGTCTATTTCTGACTAAAGTCAAAAAAGTCATTGCCCTTATCATCCATGATGATGAAGGCGGGGAAATCTTCTACTTCAATTTTCCAGACAGCTTCCATGCCAAGCTCGGCATATTCCAGAACTTCGACCTTTTTGATTGATTCTAGCGCCAGCTTTGCCGCCACACCGCCGATCGAGCCTAGGTAAAACCCGCCATGCTCTTTACAGCTTTCACGCACCTGGCGCGAGCGGTTGCCCTTGGCCAGCATCACCATTGATCCACCAGCCTTTTGGAAAGTTGACACATAGCCATCCATCCGTCCTGCCGTGGTTGGGCCGAACGAGCCAGACGCCATGCCATCAGGGGTTTTGGCTGGGCCAGCGTAATAGACCGGATGGTCCTTGAAATAGGCTGGCAACTCGCCCTCGGCCTCTAGATGCTCGAGCAATTTAGCGTGGGCAATGTCGCGTGCCACAATCAATGGGCCGGTGAGCGACACCCGTGTTTCAACCGGATGTTGGCTAAGGCTGGCTAGAATATCGGCCATTGGTTGGTTTAGGTCGATGGCGATAACTGGCTCGTCATCACTGTCTTGAACATCGGGTAGGAACCGCGCCGGATCACGTTCCAGCTTTTCGATAAACAGCCCTTCCGGGGTGATTTTTGCCAAGGCCTGACGGTCGGCAGAACAAGATACGCCAATGCCGATCGGACAGGATGCGCCATGGCGCGGTAGCCGGATAACGCGCACATCATGGCAATAATATTTACCACCAAACTGCGCGCCAATGCCGAGGTCGCGGGTGATTTGCAGGATTTCCTGTTCCCATTCAAGATCACGCCATGCATGGCCCAGATCATTGCCACTAGTGGGCAGATTATCGAGCGAGCGAATAGACGCCATCTTTACGGTTTTCAGATTAAATTCAGCCGAAGTGCCGCCAATCACAATAGCCAAATGATAGGGCGGGCAGGCCGATGTCCCCAGATCAAGGATTGCCGATTTAACAAACTCACGCAGACCCTCAGGGTTGAGCACCGCCTTGGTTTTCTGGTGCAAAAAGGTCTTGTTCGCAGAGCCGCCCCCCTTTTGCACAAAGGCAAATTTATATTCCATGCCCTTGCCAGCATAGAGTTCTATCTGGGCGGGCAGGTTGGTTGCGGTGTTGGTTTCCTCAAACATCGACAGGGCGGTCAATTGCGAATAGCGCAGGTTGCTGTTTTGATAGGTGTTGTAAACGCCCCGCGACAAGGCCTCGCCATCATCGCCATCAACCAGAACATGATCACCGCGATAACCGGAAATAATCGCGGTGCCGGTATCCTGACACATTGGCAATAATCCCTCGGCTGCGATAACCGCATTTTTGAGCATCTCTAACGCCACAAAACGGTCGTTCTTGGTCGCCTCTGGATCATCAAGAATGGCCGCTAGCTGGGCAAGGTGGCCCGCGCGTAATAGATGAGAAATGTCACGAAAGGCCCGCTCGGCAAGGGTGGTAAGCCCCTCGCTCGATACTTTTAGAAATGGCTCACCATCAAGCTCCACAACTTTGACATGATCCGCGGTAATCAGCTCATATTCAGTCTGATCATCGCTCTGCGGGAACATCGGGCTATAAGCAAAATCGGCCATTGTGGCGGTTCCTGTATTTTAGAGAGGGCGTTAAATAGGGGTTATGCTGAATTGGGTTGAATTGGGCTAGTTCGGGTTTTTACGGAAACTATCCAGAGACACAACATCAGCGCTAACCGCGTTTTCTTCACCGTCAGGCGCGTTTTCTTCCATCTCGGCTTCGATTTCCTCGAGATCAGCTTCATTCAGGCCGAATTGCAGGCCAAAGCCAACAGAGGGATCGTTAAAGCTAGTCACGGCGGCAAACGGAACCGTCATTGGCGACGCACGACCACCAAAGAATAATGTGATGTGAAAGCGATCCTGCTCGACCTTCAGATCCTGATATTGGTGCTGGATCACAATGGTAATGTTTTCCGGATGATCAGCCAGCAACGCCTCAGGGATTTCCACACCGGGATAGGTGGTGGCGAAATTGATATAGAAATGGGTGTCACCGGGAAGGCCTGCACGTTCGGCAATGCCAAGCGACTCGCGCACGACTGTCCGCAAAGCATCCTCAACGAGTAATTCATAATTTAGGCCGATTTGCTGGTCACTATCATCCATAATGCGCCCCTCTGCGAAGTAAGTGGAACGCTTCTGTTGCCAGGTGCGTTCCGAACCCCGCCAGCAAGAGCTCAATCCTACTGGGCTTAAAGTCGGTTACTCACGCAGCTATGCTGCGATTGCTACCGGAGCAGTGTTGTCATTTGCAACTACTACATGGCCCGATAACGGCGGGTACCATACCGAGCGAAAATACTGGTTTTACCACATGCGTCGATCCTATTTCGCCCCCACGCTCTCAGTCCAAAAACATTTGAAGCGGCTAAATCGCCCTATTTTTTAGGGAATTTAGCCAGCAGGACTGAAATGGTGGAGGCGCCGGGTACCGCCCCCGGGTCCGCTCTGCTTATTCTACAGCACGTTTATCGCCATAGCTGGCAAGCCAGCACGGTTAATATAGGCCCGTAACCCGCAGTTTGAAAGCAGAGTTTTATAAAGGTGTATTTTGTCCGGCAACATATCTTGATTGCGCCGCGTTGGCATGCGAGTTTTAGCCGGTAATATAGTCATATCCAGTTCTTACAGCGCGCCATCAGGACACCCAATTCATGCAACAATATCTCAATCTTCTCAGCCGGGTCTTGGAACAGGGTACAGACCGCGGTGATCGCACCGGTACCGGGACAAGAGCCGTTTTTGGGCACCAGATGCGCTTTGATCTGGCCGAGGGTTTTCCCCTGCTAACCACCAAAAAACTGCATACGCGCTCGATCATCCATGAATTGCTCTGGTTTATGCGCGGTGACACGAATATCCGATATCTACAGGATAATGGCGTGTCGATCTGGGATGAATGGGCCGATGAAAATGGCGATTTAGGGCCGGTGTATGGCAAGCAATGGCGCCGGTGGCAACATCCTGACGGCAGCGAGATTGACCAGCTTGATGATCTCATCACGATGATTAAAACCCAACCGGAATCGCGGCGTTTGATGTTGTCGGCATGGAATCCGGCCGATATTCCGAATATGGCATTGCCGCCCTGTCATTGTCTGTTTCAGTTTTTTGTCGCGAATGGACGACTCTCTTGCCAGCTCTATCAGCGTAGTGCCGATATCTTTCTTGGAGTGCCGTTTAACATCGCCTCATATGCGTTGCTGACCCATTTGATTGCGGCGATTTCTGGGCTAAAGCCCGGTGAGTTTGTCCATACGCTTGGTGATGCGCATTTGTACGCCAATCATTTTGATCAGGCCCGCGAGCAATTGAAACGAACCCCGACAGCATTGCCGCAATTGGTGATCAAGCGTGTGCCAGAATCGATTGACGCGTTTGAATATGACGATTTTGAAATCACTGGCTATGAACCCCAAGCGCATATTTCCGCGCCTATTGCCGTCTAGGACCCTAATCACATGGATAATTTAGAAATGGTCGCTGTCGTTGCGATGGCGGAAAATCGGGTGATTGGTGATGGTGAGGGTCTTATTTGGCACTTGCCGGATGATCTGCGGCGGGTCAAGGCGCTGACCATGGGGTGCCCGTTGATCATGGGGCGGAAAACATGGGATTCGATTGGTCGGCCTCTGCCCGGACGCGCCAGCATCATTCTAACCCGTGATCAAAACTGGCAGGCCGATGGCGCTATTGCTGTGGCCGATATGCCCGCGGCCATTGCCGCGGCAAAGGACTGGATTGCCGCAACCAAAAGCGCGGAAAACCGCATCATCCTGTTTGGTGGCGGCCAGATCTATGATCTAGGCATGGCATTATGTAACCGGATTGAATTGACGGTGGTTGATTTGCACCCCGATGGCGGGGCCAACCAAGCGTTGTTCCCTGAACTGGATGATGGCGAATGGTCGCGTATCATCGAACAGGAAACCGCCCCAACAGATACTGTTCCGGGGTTTCGCTATGAAATATTAACCCGCAAAGACCCGGTATTCGTATAGGTCAGCGCCCGTTTAGGACTTGGTGGCCTTTACCTAATCTATGATGATTTTTGGCGCGGCGCGTTGTTCGCTATTAAGACCAGCCAATACACCATCGGCGATGTTCATATAATGCTGGGCGTGCGGACCATCGGGCTGGCTTGCGACAATCGGTGTGCCCGCGTCTGATGTGGCCCGAATATCCATCTCCAGCGGGACCTCACCAAGGAACGGCACACCGATAGCGGCGGCCTCGTCTTTGGCGCCGCCATTGCCGAAAATATCATGCTTGCTGTTACAATCAGGACAGATAAAATGGCTCATATTCTCGACAATGCCCAATAGCGGCACATTTACTTTGCGGAACATGTTCAAACCCTTGCGGGCGTCAATCAGGGCCAGATCTTGCGGGGTCGAAACGATCACCGCGCCAGACAAGGCGGCGCGTTGGGATAGTGTTAGCTGGGCGTCACCCGTGCCCGGCGGCATGTCGATCACCAGAATATCCAGCCCATCCCATGCGACATCGCGCAACATCTGTTCAATCGCGCTCATCACCATTGGGCCGCGCCAGATTGTCGGGGCATCTTCGGCCACCAGATAACCGATAGACATGGTTTGCAGGCCCCATGCCTCAATGGGCTTGATTTTCTTGCCATCGGTTTGCGGCTTTTGATTAAGACCTAATAAGCGCGGCAATGAGGGGCCGTAGATATCAGCGTCAAGGATGCCAACATTTAGGCCGGTTTTGGCTAATGCCAGTGCCAAATTAATGGCTGTGGTTGATTTGCCAACGCCGCCCTTGCCAGACGCAACCGCGATGAGATGCTTGGCTGGTTTTAACGGTTCACGCGATTGTGATGCCGCTGGGGCTTCTGGCGTGTCGCCTGATGTGCCGTTAGGGGCGGGTTGATGCGCGGTTAACATTGCCGTTGCCGATAGCACGCCATCCAGTTTGCGGATTGCTTTTTCGGCGGCAGTGCGCAAGGCTTCTACCTTGTCTTTATCAGCGGGATCAATTTCGATGGTAAAGCCGACATGACCATCTTTAATGACGATGCCTGAAACCTGACCGTTCTGTACGATATTGGCGCTAGCGCCGTCCATTGTGACGGTGCTTAATATTTCTCTAATATTTCTCTCGTTCAATTCGGCTTTCATGCTTGAAATCAACCAATCCTGTACAAATATGTGGTAGGTTCGAGGGCTGTTGGTCAGATAAGCGGTTTCTCATCGATTTGCAATAGGGGTTTGGGCGTGGGGTCAATAGTCTGATCAGATGCCAATCTTGAGCTTGCATAGGTGAGGGAGCTTGGTAAAACTTTCAGCCTAATAGAATGTCCGATATAGCCGATGGTCGGCTATATTGCGGATGTTTTAACAAATACGCGGAGTATGCAAATTATGCCATGGAATAATCAAGGTGGCCAAGGCGGTCAAGGCGGCCAAGGTGGTGGCTCTGGCGGCCCCTGGGGACAGGGCGGCGGCGGTGGCCAGCAACCACAAGATCTGGATCAGGTGATCCGTCAAGGGCGCGATGCGCTGCGGCGGGTAATGCCCGGTAGCAGTGGTGGTGGTAAATCACTATTGTTGTTGATCGTTGTGATTCTCGGCATTTGGGCAGTAACCGGTTTTTACCGGGTGAACCCACAACAGCAGGGCGTTGTTCTGCGCTTTGGTGAATGGGTGCGTACCACCCCGCCAGGTTTGCATTACCATCTGCCATTCCCAATCGAACAGGTGATCAAGCCCGAAGTAACCCGCGAAAACCGTGTTGAGATCGGTTTCCGTGACGTTAGCGGCAATAGCTCGTCGCGCCGTGATATCGCTGATGAAAGCCAGATGATTACCGGTGATGAGAACATTGTCGATATTGATTTTGTCGTGTTCTGGCGTGTCGCTGATGCGGGACAGTTCCTCTTTAACCTTGCCGAGCCAGAAGAAACCATCAAGGTTGCGGCTGAGGCGGTGATGCGTGAGATCATTGGTCGCACGCCAATTCAAACAGCCCTTACCGAAGGTCGTCAGGACATTCAGGCACAGGCCCGTACACAGCTTCAGGACTTGCTTGATGAATATGTGGCCGGTGTGCGTGTGCGTGACGTTCAGCTATTGGCAGTTGATCCGCCAGCAGACGTTATTGACGCCTTTAACGAGGTTCAGCGTGCCCGCCAAGACCGGGATCGTCTAAAGAACGAAGCTGAGGCTTTCCGTAACGATATTGTACCGCGGGCGCGTGGTGCGGCGGCCAAGTTGATCGCCGAGGCAGAGGCCTATGAGGCCGAAGTTGTAAACCGCGCTAGTGGTGACGCGTCACGTTTCGATCAGGTCTATCAGGCCTATAAATTGAATCCGGAAGTCACTAAAGAGCGGATCTATATTGAAACAATCGAGGGTATTTTCGCCAATGTTGAGAAAATCATCATCGATGAATCCACAGCAGGCAGCGGTGTTGTGCCGTATCTGCCTCTCAAGGATTTGAACAAAAACGCGGGGAGTAACTAATATGGGACAAATTCGTGTCATTAGCCTGGTAATTCTTGCCGGCATCGCGGTGGTTCTTTATGGGTCGCTATTCACCGTCAATCAAACCCAACAGGCACTCGTGCTCCAGTTTGGTGAGCCAAAACGGACCATTCAGGAGCCCGGACTGGCCTTCAAACTACCGTTCATTCAGGACGTTGTTTATTACGAAAAGCGCGTTTTGAGTCTGATCCCGCAGGATGCTGAAGAAGTTATTCTGTCTGACCAGAAGCGGATCGTGGTCGATGCCTATGCGCGTTATCAGATCGAAGATCCTCTATTGTTCTTCCAGACAGTGCGGAACGAATTGGGCGCGCGTGGTCGTCTAGAGGCAATCATCGACTCGTCTGTTCGTCGTGCTCTGGGCCGTGAAACGCTTGGGTCAATTCTAACTGGCCAGCGTAACGACATCACCCGCTCTATCGGTGATGAGGTTAACGCATCGGTTAAGGCGCTTGGTATTCAGATCATTGACGTGCGGCTACGCCGGGCCGATTACCCTGAATCAACCTCGCAGAACATCTTTAACCGGATGAAGTCTGAGCGTGAGCGGGAAGCGAAAGAATTCCGCGCGACGGGTGAGGAAGAAGCACAAAAGATCCGTGCGGATGCCGAGAAAACCCGGACCGTGATCATTTCAGAAGCGCAACGTACATCGCAGGAAACGCGCGGTATGGGTGACGGTAAAGCTATTCAGATTTACGCTGACAGCTTTGGTCGTGATCCTGAGTTCTTCGCCTTTTACCGGTCAATGGAGGCCTATACAAAGTCTATGGGCGGCGACGTCACCTCAATGGTGCTGTCTCCATCGAGCAGCTTCTTCCGCTATTTTAAAGATCAAAGCGGAAACTAACAAAATGGCCACATCCTTGCCTTTTTTTGGTCACGGTGATGCGGTTAGTTACTAAAATAAGGCGGGAGCAGACGCTGTTCCCGCCACAATTATATGGTTAATCCCATTAGCTATCCCATTATTTACAATGGTAGCGAACCCAGCAGGAGATACATGAATATGTTGATGAAGATTCTACGTCCCTTGGAGATAATGCGGTCCCAGATAGTGGCGCCGGTATCAACGGGTATCGTGGTACTGTTTATGTCGATGAATGCAGTTGCCGCAGACCGCCCTGATAGTTTTGCCGATCAGGTCGAAAAGCTTTCGCCGGCAGTGGTCAATATTTCAACGACCACCATCATCAGCGATGGCCCACGAATGGATATGCCGCAATTCCCACCGGGATCGCCATTTGAGGATTTCTTCAAGAATTTTGGTGATAATAACAATCGCCAGCGGCGTGCGTCGTCACTTGGTTCTGGGTTTATTATCGATGACGCCGGTATTGTCGTCACCAACTTCCATGTGATCGAGAATGCCGAGGAAATTACCGTAACACTTGCTGATGACCAGAGCTTTAAGGCTAAGGTGCTTGGTAAGGATCAGGAAACTGATATCGCCGTTCTAAAGATCGAGCCGGGTGATACCAAGCTAACAGCCGTTGCATTTGGTGACTCCGATGCGCTTCGTGTTGGTGATTGGGTGCTGGCTATTGGTAATCCATTTGGCCTTGGTGGCACAGTGACGGCCGGTATCGTATCGGCGCGTGGCCGTGATATCGGCAATGGTCCGTATGATGATTACATCCAAACAGATGCGTCGATCAATCGTGGTAATTCTGGTGGGCCGCTATTTAACGTCGATGGCGAAGTCATTGGCATTAACACCGCTATTTTCTCTCAATCAGGTGGCTCTGTTGGTATCGGCTTTGCGATCTCGTCAAAATTGGCGGAGCGTGTGTCTAGCCAGTTGGCCGAATTTGGCACAACGCGCCGTGGTTGGCTCGGTGTCTTTATTCAGGAAGTCACACCGGATATTGCCGAAACACTTGGCCTTGAAGTGGCCGAGGGGGCACTGGTTAGCTCGGTCAACGAGAACAGCCCAGCCGATAGCGCCGGCATTGAGCCGGGTGATGTGGTGTTGAGCTTTGACGGTAAAAGGATTGAGAAGATGCGCGATCTGCCGCGGATTGTGGCGGAAACAGAGGTCGGTTCAAATGCGACCGTAAAGCTGTTCCGCAATGGCAAGCCAGTGACAGTAACCGTTGTTCTTGGTGAGCGTGAAAAGGCTGAGCTGGTCGGCTTGGTTGGTAAGGACCAGCAATCTGACAAGCAAAGCTTTGGCAGTCTTGGCTTTTCGGTGGAAAACATCACCGCTGAACTGGCCGCCGAATACGGTCTTGAAGATGGCACCACTGGTGTGGTCGTAACCGAGGTGATCCCGGGAAGCCCAGCTTTGGACAAGGGCCTGAGCGAAGGGGATATCATTCGCCGCTTTGGTCAGCGCCGGGTTGAGGGCGCCGAAGAACTAGCCACTGCGATCCAGCAAGCCGAGGAATCAGGGCGCTCAGGCATCCTCATTCTGGTTGAACGCGAGGGCCGCGAACGCTTTGTGCAAATTGGGTTTGCCGAGAAATAAATCGGTCCAAGCAAAGCTACAAAAGCGATAACGAATAGAACGGGGGCATTGAATGTCCCCGTTTTTCTTAGCCGGCAAAGTCGCGCTGGTGATAACCCTGCAAATATAAAAGGCCGGTGAGGTCGCTATGGTTGAATTGCAAATCAATGGCGGCGCGTAGCAATGGCTTGCCGTGATAGGCAACGCCGTATCCAGCCGCCTCGAGCATGCCTAAATCATTCGCGCCATCACCGACGCATAGGCTGTCATCCGCATCAAGATTGTGTGTGGTGCAATAATGGGCCAGAAACCCGGCCTTTGCATCGCGCCCTAAAACCGGCTTTACCACGGTTCCCGCGAAACTATCGCCATCTATGATCATTTCATTGGCGTGATATCCATCAAAGCCACAGCGCGTTGCAATCGGTCCGGCAATGGCGGTAAAGCCGCCAGACACCAGATAGCAATGGGCTCCATGCGCACGCATTGTTGTGACCAGATGTTGCGCCCCTGCCATAAGCTTGGTTTCATCCAACGCCGTTTGAAATAGCTGGGTGGATCGTCCGGCAAGCATGCCAACCCGTGCATCTATCGCCTGTTCAAAATCAAGTTCACCACGCATTGCCCGCGCGGTTATAGCCGAGATTTCCGCACCTAGCCCTGCCAATTCAGCCATGTCATCAAGAGATTCTCCCTCGATGATGGTGCTATCCATATCGGCGATTAACAGCATCTTGCGGCGATTGTCAGCCGTCACCAGATTGACGTCAATTTGCCATTCATCCGCCATTTCACGGATCGGGGCGAGGTCTATTTCTGTGGATTTACCATTTGCCGACAATTCCGGTGACAATTCCGGTGCGATAATGATTTCGGCGGCGTGATCCGATAACCATTCTATGGCGCTACAATTCGGGATATTGGCGGTTAAAGAGGCAATCCGATCAGCATTCAGCGTCATCGCCGAAGCAGAGGTTGAAAAAACCATAACTTGATGCATAGTGCAGACATATCCCATCTGAAATACGAGACGTGAAGAAAACATGGCGCCTTCATCCCCAGAAACCGATTTTGCCGTGCGTGATGCGATCACAGCGGATGATTATTTCATCATTGCTGGTCCAACCGCGTCGGGTAAATCGGCGCTGGCGATAGATCTTGCCAAAGCCGTTGATGGGATCATTGTAAACGCAGATTCGATGCAAATCTATCAAGACTTGCGGCTAATTACGGCAAGGCCTTCTGTTGCGGATGAGGCGCGGTGTGAACATACGCTCTATGGCGTTCTTGACGGGGCTGAACGGGCCTCTGTTCGGCTCTGGCTTGGGCTAGCGGCCGATGCATTTGCCGCTATTAGGGCGCGCGGTAAAACCCCTATTCTGGTTGGGGGGACCGGTATGTATGTAAATGCGGCCCAATTTGGTATTGCCCCCATGCCCGATGTGCCCGCCACCATCCATGCCGAATGCGTGGATGAACTCGCCGCCATTGGCGGTGCACGGTTTCGCGCCGCGCTGGCTAAGGATGATCCGGTGACGGCGGCGCGTTTGTTCGATGGTGATAGTCAACGATTGGTGCGGGCGATGGGCGTGGTGCGGGCAACAGGTCGCCCAATAAGCGCATGGCAACAAGACCCCCACGAATATATGCTAGCCGGCAATCCCCACACGATTGCGGTATTGCCGCCGCGTGAGGAATTGTATCAACGGATAAATAGCCGGTTTGAGATAATGATGGGCGAGGGGGCGATGGACGAGGTCATAGCCCTCGGGGCGCGTAATCTTGATCCTGATTTGCCGGTGATGAAGGCACTGGGCGTGCGTGAATTGCTCGCCTGTCATCGCGGCGAGCTATCAATCGAAAAGGCAATTGAGCTGGCACAGCGGGATAGCCGTCATTACGCAAAACGGCAAATGACATGGCTTCGCAATAATTTTAATGCAAAAATAGAGCTCAATGAGAAATATTCGGAAAGGTTTTTGAAAAAAATCTTTTCAGATATAATCACTTAGGGTTGACCTTTCTTGCCAAAACTGGCAGAAACGCACCCATTGCATGACAGTATGTTGTTTCACATGCCCTTTTGCAGGCATCCGGTTGGTGGATCAGGCACGCGAAGGCACCGGCTAAACTAACGGTTTTGGCTAGATGATGAGAGATAAAGGTAGACGACCATGACAAAAGATAAGGCAGACGCGACAAAGATGATGGCTGGCGCTGAGATATTGCTAAAGGCACTCGAGGATGAGGGAGTCGAGGTGGTGTTTGGCTATCCGGGTGGCGCGGTGTTGCCAATTTATGATGCCTTGTTCAAGAACAACAAGATCAAGCATATTCTGGTGCGCCACGAACAGGCCGCCGTACATGCCGCCGAGGGTTATGCCCGCTCGACCGGTAAAACCGGCGTGGTGTTGGTAACATCTGGCCCGGGCGCAACCAATGCGGTCACTGGATTGACTGATGCTTTGATGGATTCTGTGCCGGTCGTTTGTCTAACTGGTCAGGTGCCAACGCATCTCATTGGAAATGACGCATTCCAAGAGGCTGATACAACCGGCATTACCCGCGCCTGTACCAAGCATAATTATTTGGTGAAGGATGGCGATACACTGCAAAAGACCGTTATCGAGGCATTTCATGTTGCTAGTTCCGGTCGTCCAGGACCGGTATTGATCGATCTGCCAAAAGATATCTTGATGGGCGAATATGCCTATCAGGGCGAGGGCAGTGCGGTTCATACCGAGGCAAAAGCCCGTTACAACCCATCTACAGAACCAAACCCAGCGGATATTAAGACCGCGGTTGCGATGCTGAAAAAGGCAAAGCGCCCGATTATCTATGGTGGCGGCGGGATAATTAATTCCGGTCCGCGTGCATCTGAATTGCTGACTGAACTTGCCCATCTAGCCGGCTGGCCAACGACTTTGACGCTGATGGGCCTTGGTGCGCTACCGGCGTCTGACCCGCTATTTTTGGGAATGCTCGGCATGCATGGCACTTATGAGGCCAATTTGGCGATGCATGATTGTGATGTGATGTTGAATATCGGGGCGCGTTTTGATGACCGCGTAACCGGCTTAATTGCTGGCTTCTCGCCTAATTCAGTCAAGATCCATTGTGATATTGACCCATCATCAGTGAATAAGAACGTGTTGGTTGATCACGCTGTGATTGGTGATGCAACCCGCATTCTGGAAATGCTGATCGCCGAAATAAAGGCACAATCGGTTAAAACTGACAAAGCTGCTCTGGCTAGCTGGTGGGATGAAATCAATGGCTGGCGGGCGCGTAAATGCCTCGATTTTGATCAGTCTGGTGCGATCATCAAGCCACAACATGCGATCAAGCGTCTTTGCGAGATGACCCGTGACAAAGATGCCTATGTCACCACCGAGGTTGGCCAGCATCAAATGTGGGCGGCCCAATATTATGACTTTGAAAAGCCGAATCGCTGGATGACTTCGGGCGGTCTTGGAACGATGGGCTATGGTTTGCCATCGGCCATGGGCGTTCAGGTCGCGCATCCGGATGCCTTGGTGATCGATATCGCTGGTGAGGCATCATTCATGATGAATATGCAGGAATTATCGACATTGGCGCAATATAATCTGCCGGTGAAGATGTTCATCATCAATAACGAATGGATGGGTATGGTTCGCCAGTGGCAGGAATTGATCCATGGTGGCCGCTATTCAGAATCCTACAGCAACTCGCTTCCTGATTTTGTAAAGCTTGCCGATACCTTTGGGATGAAAGGCTTGGTGGCTCGCTCGGCCGATGATTTGGATAATGTGATCGCCGAAATGCTGGCAACGCCGGGTCCGGTTATTGCCGATATTCGTGTGGCAAAAGAAGAAAACTGCTTCCCGATGATCCCATCTGGTGCGGCCCATAATCAAATGCTGCTCGGACCAGAAGATCAGGCGGCAAAGCCAATCTCTGAAGAAGGTATGGTGCTGGTGTAATCCAGCCAATATAAGGCCCATAGGCCATATCAAGACCAGCTTGGCTGGTGAGGACATGTAATGACCAAAGATCAAATTATCGAAACCCATATTATTTCGGTGCTAGTAGATGACGAACCAGGGGCGCTGGCGCGGGTGATAGGCCTGTTTTCTGGACGTGGCTATAATATCGAAAGCCTGACCGTTGCCGAGACTGACCACGAGAAGTCCATCTCGCGGATTTCCATCGTGACATCAGGCACGCCCATGGTTATCGAACAGATCAAAGCACAGTTGCGCCGCCTCGTTCCGATCCATTCAGTTTGTGATCTTACCGAGAGCGGAGAGTCGATTGAACGCGAGTTGGCATTGGTGAAGATCATCAATTCTGGCGATGATCGTATCGAATGTCTTCGGATTGCTGATACTTTCCGTGCAAGAACACTGGACAGCACCTTGAATAGTTTTGTATTTGAGGTGACAGGAAATTCATCAAAGGTGGGCGCCTTTGTTGATCTGATGCGCTCGCTAGGTAAAGTTGAGGTTGCCCGCACAGGGGTTTCGGCTATATCGCGTGGAAACCGCATCGATCTAGAATCAAAATAAACGCCTAAGGTTTGCCGCGGATGCATGTGGCAAATTATTGAATTTCACAGAATTACGAGTAGGCGCGCTGTTCTGGCGTGTCAGTGAAGAAGACGCAGAATTGATGGCCCCATGATAGATGTGGGGCCTATATATGAGGAGAAACTGTCAATGCGTGTGTATTATGATCGCGATGCCGATGTCGGCTTGATCAAGAAAATGAAAGTCGTAATCGTTGGATATGGTAGCCAGGGTCACGCCCATGCCGCCAATTTGAAAGATAGCGGTGTCGCCGAGGTTGCCGTTGCTCTTCGTTCCGACTCATCATCACGGGCCAAAGCTAGCGAAGCTGGTTTCAAGGTCATGGATGTTGCCGAAGCTGCGGCTTGGGCTGACGTTGTCATGATGCTCACACCTGATGAATTGCAGGCTGACATCTATGAAGATGAAATTGCCGCGAATATTCGTCCGGGCACGGCCATAGCCTTTGCGCATGGTCTTAACGTTCACTTTAACCTGATCATGCCACGTGGTGACATCGACGTATTTATGGTTGCACCAAAGGGCCCTGGCCACACTGTTCGTTCTGAATATGTGCGCGGTGGCGGTGTTCCATGCTTGTTGGCTGTTCATCAGGACGCTTCTGGCAACGCCCATGACATTGGTCTGTCATATGCGTCTGCCGTTGGTGGTGGTCGTTCAGGCATCATCGAGACAACTTTCAAAGAGGAATGTGAAACCGACCTGTTCGGCGAGCAGGCCGTTCTTTGTGGTGGTCTTGTAGAATTGATCAAGGCTGGTTACGAGACATTGGTCGAGGCTGGTTACGCCCCTGAGATGGCTTATTTTGAGTGTCTCCACGAGGTGAAGCTGATTGTTGACCTGATTTATGAGGGCGGTATTGCCAACATGAATTACTCAATCTCAAACACGGCTGAATATGGCGAATATGTCACTGGCCCACGGATCATTACAGCCGAGACTAAGGCTGAGATGAAGCGTGTACTTGATGACATCCAGTCTGGCCGCTTTACCCGCGACTTTATGCTGGAAAACAAGGTTCGCCAGACTAGCTTCCTCGCGACACGCCGCCGGAACGCAGAGCACCCAATCGAGCAGGTTGGTGAGCAGTTGCGCGGTATGATGCCTTGGATTGGTGCAAACCGTCTGGTTGATAAAGCGAAGAACTAGATTTTGCCGCAATTATGATTTACACCAAATAGAACAAAGGGCTCCGGCTCTTTGTTCTGTTATTTTGTTGTTAATAATATTAAATATCCATACCGGCTTTTTCCGGTTTCTTGATCCTTTGGGAGTTCCTCGATGTTTGGTGCAGTTTTAGGTATGTTTTCTGCCGATATTGGTATTGACCTCGGTACTGCTAACACTCTGGTCTATGTAAAAGGGCGCGGCATCGTTCTCGATGAACCGTCTGTCGTTGCCATGGCTGAGGTGCGGGGCAAAACCCAGGTACTGGCGGTTGGTGAAGAAGCCAAGGTCATGCTCGGTAAGACACCCGGCAATATTCGTGCGATCCGGCCGATGGCTGATGGTGTTATCGCCGATTTTGAAGTTGCCGAAGAAATGATTAAGCATTTCATTCGCAAGGTTAACGGCCGTTTTTCATTCTCTAGCCCACAGGTAATCATTTGTGTGCCATCTGGATCGACTGCGGTTGAACGGCGGGCAATTCAGGAATCTGCCGAGGCTGCTGGTGCGCGCCGTGTGTTCCTCATCGAAGAGCCTATGGCTGCGGCTATTGGCGCCGCTCTGCCAGTGACCGAGCCGTCTGGTTCTATGGTTGTTGATATTGGCGGTGGTACAACTGAGGTGGCTATTTTGTCACTTGGTAATATCGTGTTTGCCCATTCTGTGCGCGTTGGTGGTGACAAGATTGACGAGTCAATCATTGCCTATATGCGCCGTACCCACAATTTGTTGATTGGTGAGGCAACTGCCGAGCGGATCAAAAAGAATATCGGTGTCGCCCGTAAGCCAGAAAAAAGCTCTGGTAAGAAAATCGAAGTGCGTGGCCGTGATCTGGTTAATGGTGTGCCAAAAGAGATCACTATTACCGAAGCACAGGTTGCCGAAGCCATTTCCGATCCGGTTCGCCAGATTGTTGATGGTGTGAAAATGGCCCTAGAGCAGGCGCCACCAGAATTGGCTGCGGATATCGTTGAAAAGGGCATTGTGATGACCGGTGGTGGTGCATTGCTTCGTGATATCGATGGTGTTCTTCGTGATGCCACTGGCCTGCCAATTTCGATTGCCGAAGATCCGTTAAGCTGTGTTGCTCTTGGCACAGGCCGGTGTCTGGAAGAGTTAAAGACACTGCGGAACGTCCTGATTGGGGCATAGGTGAGATCCGATGCGGGCTTCTGATAGAGCCAAGATCAGGCAGCGTCGGATTGCCAATGTATGTCTAATCGTATTCAGTTTTTCGCTCATGTTTCTGGGCAAGGCTGATATCGCGGCCCTGCGTAATGCGCGGATGGGCGCGAATGATTTTCTAGCACCTATCGTTGACCTGATATCAGCCCCCGCACGCGGCGTGGCAACGATGGTAACTGGTATTCGCACCGTGGCGTCTCTGAGAGCGGAAAATGTGCGTCTACAGGCTGAGAACGAACTGCTAAAACGCTGGCGCCGGCGGGCCGAAATCCTCGAGAGTGAAAACCGCCAATTACGCAGTGTTACCGGTGCCGTAGCGCCAGAAAACAGAGTGCCATTAACGGCGCGTGCTGTAACGGCGCCCGGCGGTAGTTTTGCCCATACTGTGTTGATATCAAATGGCCTGGATGATGGTATTCGGGCTGGTAACCCAGTGGTGACCGCGGATGGTCTGGTTGGCCTAGTGGTCGATGTTGGCAAGGCCTATTCGCGGGTATTGATGATTAGTGACATTAACGCCCGCATTCCGGTTATCCTTGCCTCATCTTCGTGGCCAGGCCTGACCATTGGACAAAATGGTACGCATTTGGAGCTGGCCTTTTTGCCTGACGAGGCCAAACCGCAGGTTGGTGAGTTGGTTTTAACCTCCGGGCATGGCGGGGTTTTGCCCTCTGGTGTGCCGGTTGGCCGTGTTGATTTGGTTGAGGATGATTTTGTGCGGGTCATTCCGGCTGTTGATTTCCGGAACCTTAGCTATGTGTCGGTTTTGACCGGCGGTGTTGACGGTATTGATACCAATGATCTCTCGCTTGGTGATTATTACACGCCATTGCCAATTGACGAGAATACGCGTTTGCTTGAAGGGATGAACTCTCAAGGGGTGCGCCAGTGAAAAAGAGCCCGGGCAATAATGGTGTGACCGGCAAGACCGGCCAGTATTTTGAACAGGCTGAATTCGGCTCTGATTTGCCGGTCCAATTTCTCGTGGCGGTGTTTGGCATTACCCTTGTTATTTTTGAAGGTAGTCTCGGGCTGTGGAGTATTTTCTATGGTGCCACGCCGCTATTATCTTTGATTTTCCTCTATTGGATGTCGCTACATTTTGAAAAATTTGTACCGATGATAGCCGCGTTTATAATCGGAATTGTTAGTGATCTGCTGTTTTCTGATTTGTTGGGTGGCCGTGCTATCGCCTATATGATGGTGCTATATGTCATGCAATATCGGCGGCCACGGTTATTGCAGAGCGAGTTCATGGAGATTTGGACGGATTTTGCCATCATGGTGACAATTGTTACGCTATTCCAGTTCATCATCTTTTCGCTGATTAATCTGGCGATACCATCAGGCACGCCGCTATTGTTTCAATTGGGATCGACGTTAATATTATTTCCTATTGGCTATGTGATCTTCGCGGCGGTTGCCGCTTTGCTGCAACGGATGAAATCGTCATGAAGACGAGACGTAACAAGGATCGTGAATACCGCAAGGTTATGTCGCGGCGTAGCCTTGTTCTAGGCGGCGCGCAATTGTTGTGCATGACGTTTTTGGGTGGGCGCCTTTACCAATTACAGGTGGCACAGAATAACCGGTATCAGCGCCTATCCGATCGTAACCAGTTTGATAGTAGGGTGGTCCCACCCCAGCGTGGCCGTGTGTTTGATCGGGAAATGCGCTTGCTGGCCGGTAATGCGGAATTTTACGAATTACAGGTAACACCGCTCTATGCCAAAGATCTTCGCAAGGTTTTGCGCCAGCTCGCCGAATTGATTGATCTGCCAGAGAGTGCACAGGCGGATGCGCTGGCGGTGGCAAAGAAAAATCCATCTTTCCGGCCTATTTCGATCCGCAGTGATCTGACCCAGCGTGAATTGGCGCGATTGGCTGTGCGATCGGCCTATTTGCAGGGGGTTACGTTCAAGAAATCATTGCGCCGGATTTATCCCCAA
>Ga0209654_1000615_pt1 | contig 33391 bp, 31 predicted proteins | sample SaaInl1SG_22_DNA_FD_184646 | JGI IMG/M metagenome (GOLD analysis project Ga0209654, IMG submission 184646) | Marine microbial communities from expanding oxygen minimum zones in the Saanich Inlet - ESP_161SG_22_DNA (SPAdes) (version 2) | ecosystem: Environmental > Aquatic > Marine > Intertidal... | reverse complement strand
CGGTGACTATAAGGACCTCGAGCAGCTCTCAGCCTTTGCAAAAACTGTTGACGTCATAACTTTTGACCACGAACACGTTCCGATCGAAATCCTCGAAACGCTTGTAAATCAAGGTGTTGCGGTTCATCCTGGCCCGCACTGCCTAAAGTTTGCTCAAAATAAACTCCTAATGCGAAAGCGTCTTGCAGAGCTTGGGTTGCCGATGCCCACCTGGGAGGCGGTAGTAAATTCCTCGCAGGTTCAAGCGTTTATCTCTGAGCACGGCCCAGAAATTGTGGTCAAGACGCCGATTGGTGGCTATGACGGCAAGGGGGTGCGAGTGATTTCTGATGCCTCAGAGGTCGATGACTGGTTGGCGGAAATCGATCGCTTCGGTGGCGAGTTGCTTTGTGAACAGAAGGTCAGCTTCATTCGTGAGCTTTCTCAGCTTGTGGCAAGAAATTCTTCTGGCCAGCTGGAGACCTGGGAGATAGTTCAGACTGTTCAATCAGGCGGGGTGTGCTCGGAAGTGATAGCACCTGCGCCTCAACCCGTGAAGGCATCTCAGGCAGCTGAGATTGCCAGAGATATCTGCGAGGGGCTGGACGTCACAGGTGTGATGGCGGTCGAGCTTTTCGAAACCGATGCCGGTGAGTTGTTGATCAACGAACTGGCAATGAGGCCTCATAACTCAGGGCATTTCACCATTGAGGGTGCTGTAACCAGTCAGTTCGAGCAGCACGTGCGGGCAGTAGCGAACATGCCGCTTGGGAGCACTGCCATGACTGCAGACAATGCAGTCATGCTGAATCTGCTAGGGGTTGATTCAGAAAATACTCTGGTGGAAAACTTCCCAAAAGCCATGCTCGATTTTCCAGAACTGAAGTTTCACAGCTACCAAAAGCCGCCTAGGCCAGGGCGGAAAATGGGACACATCACCGCTCTTGGGGAAGATTATGTTCAACTGCTCGAGCGTTGCCACGCTGCTGCAGCGAAGCTTTACGGTTCAAAATCGGCCTAGAGTGATAGTTCAAGGTGAGGAGCAAACTTGTCAGAAATAGCAATCGTCATGGGTTCAGATTCGGACTGGCGCGTCATGGAGCAAGCTCACGCAGTGGTTTCCTTTCACGGATACTCACCGATAGTTGAGGTTTTGAGTGCTCACCGCACCCCAGAAAAAATGCTGGAGTGGGCAAAAGCTTCCTCTAGTAACGGAGTGAAAGTGATTATTGCCGGTGCTGGCGGCGCCGCACACCTGCCTGGAATGATTGCCTCCGCAACCTCCTTGCCGGTGATTGGGGTCCCGGTGAAGCTTGCAAGCCTAGAAGGAATGGACTCTCTGCTCTCCATCGTGCAGATGCCAGCCGGTGTTCCGGTGGCAACGGTTTCTATTGACGGCGCGATGAACGCAGGGCTGTTGGCTCTAAGAATTTTGGCAACTTCGAATCCGGAGCTCGAGAAAAAGCTTGACGACTACCGGACCAACTTGGCCGATCAGGTTGAGCAGAAAAACAAAGATCTAAAAAACAGCCTGTAATCAGGCGCTTTTCAGCTATTTCCCATTTTTCAAAACACTCGAAACACTCAGCAGTTTTTGAGAATCTCAACCTAAGGTTGAAGGTATCTTGGAGGTGAGCCGTGCGCAAAATAGTTACCGCTTTTGCGATGATTTCGGCCGCCCTGATGCTTTCCGGGTGCAGTGTCTTCTACCCCAACTGGGGAGCCACTGCGCTTCCTGAAGAGCAAATCATCGTCGAAGAAACTGCGACACCAACTCCATCGGAATCACAAACTGAGGCACCGGTTGAGGAAGAGACTTCCGAGCCAGAACCAGAAGAAACTCTGGAGCCCGCGGTGGTTCAGGAACCAGTTGACGTGACGATTTTGATAGCGGAGGCGTATTTGGACACGGCAATGCTTGAGGTTGTGGCTCAGGTTCCAGGAATAACCGAGTCCAATGGAACCTGCACCCTTAGGTTTATCGGAGCTTCAACCGAAGAGTCAGTGACAGTGAAGGCCCAGGCTTCATCCGACTACACCCAGTGTTTCCCAATTGAGCTACCGCTGAAAGATTTGCCATCGGGTTCAGGGATTGTCACAGTGACTTATGAATCAGAATTTCATCTAGGAACTTCTCAGGCCAGTTCGGTGGTGATTCCCTAGATGCTGAAGAAATTTATTGCGCTTGCCGCATCTGCCGTGATGGCAGCAGCCGGACTGATTGCCTTGCCACAGTTGAGCGCCCCGGCAGCGGCAGCTCCTGCCGCCAGTGCCTTTGACCCAGGTTTGATAATCAGCGACAGCGTGTTTTTTGATTTTGGTTCGATGGATGTTGCCGGAATCCAGCAGTTTCTGGATTCAAGGGTTACGAGCTGTCGTGCAGAGGACCCAGCAATTGACTGTCTGAAAGATATTGCCCTTGAGATCCCAGACACTCCAGCGACCACCGAAAACGAGGTTGGCCCCTGTTCCGCGATTCCTGCAAACCCCGCCGCCAGCGCCGCTGAAGTTATTTACTCTGTTGCTGTTGCCTGTGGCATCAACCCAAAGGTTTTGATCACAAAGCTCCAGAAGGAGCAGGGCTTGGTGACTTCCACCAAGCCGACGTCATATATGTATCGCGCTGCAATGGGGTTTGGATGTCCTGACTCCGACCCTGGAATTTGCGGAAAGGTATATGTCGGATTGTTCAACCAGCTATACCGTGCTGCAAAGCAGTTGCGCTGGTATGGAAACCCAGAGGGCTCTTTCACTTATTGGAAGCCTGGCCGCACCGTATCAATGCGCTACAACCCCAAGTCCTCCTGCGGAACAAAGAGTTTTGAGCTAAAGAACCAAGCCACTGCAAACCTTTACTACTACACCCCCTACACGCCAAACCAGGCAGCCCTGGCAAACATGTATGGCTCCGGTGACAGCTGCTCGGCCTACGGGAACAGAAACTTCTGGCGCTTTTTCCATGACTGGTTTGGTTCGCCAATCGGTGGCGGTTATCTGCTCAAGGCCGCTGGCCCAGAGACCTACCTGATCGTCGATGACAAGAAGTTTTTGGTAACTGATTCACGGTTGCTTGCAGCCTTGCGGCCACTGGGTCCCATAGGTGAGATCTCGAGCGCATACTTGGACAGCTTTACAACCACCGGCGAGATGACCCAGTTAGTCTCCGAGTCAACTTCGGGAGCAAAGTTCTTGCTTGTCGATGGAGTCAAGTATTCGGTTCCTGATTGTCAGACTGCAGTTCAATTTGGTGTCAACTGCGACCTGAGTGTCGCAGTGACCAGCCTTCAATTGAACACTTTTGTTGACGGGGGAGTGCTTACTCGCCTGGTGCAGACCCAGGATGGCAATCGTTACTGGATTGAAAATGCTAGCTCCAGGGTGGTTGTAGATGACCTGGCTCTGCAGACCGTCGGTGCACAGGCCGTTACTCCTACTCGCATGACAATTGAGCAGGTGGCATCGCTGACACCGGGAGCAGCGTTGGCTTCTGAGTCTGTGATGTTTACGATTGCCGGTGGCTCTCAAAAGGCCATTGCAGCAGGTGGTAAAACCTTCCTATTGAATCCATCGCTTGTATCAAGCACTGGATTGGCGAAGTGGTTCGATCAGGCGCCAGCTGCCGTAGACCTTCAGGCAATTGAATCGACATTGGACCCTGAGCAAATTCGAGGGTTTGTCTCCGACAGCGCTGGCACCACTTATGTCATCACCTCCGCCGGCAAGCTTCCAGTGACCGACCCAGAGAATTGGACCGAACAGGTCGTTGTTGTGCCCGAGACGTTGCTTGCAAGAATTCCAACGGTTGAGGCTAACCTCAGCACCCCGGTAGTGGTGACCTCAACTGGCAACAGATTCTCATATTTTGTTCAATCTGCCGAGCGAAGAATCACCAGTGACAAGACAATGGTTTCCCAGTTTTTGAACCTGATTGGTCAAGAAAAAGTCATTGAGATACCTCAGTCAGCCATCAACACGGTTGAGAAGGTTGGCCTTGCGATGGCCCCAGGGTCAGTGGTGAAGTCGTCCGGTTCAAACACGCTGTATTTGGTCGATGACCTGACAAACAAGATTCAGTTGGCTGGAAGCTCTCAGGCAACCAGCGTTTCAAAGTCAAAAGTCTTCACTGTGCCATCTAGCGACCTGTCTGCTCTTGAAACCAGAACGGGCTTCACTGGAGTCAAGGTCCAGTGTGATGGTGCGATTTACCTCCTGGACCGCGGAATCCTGTACCCAACCTCACCTGCTGCAGCCGGTGAATTTCCTGGAGACGCCTACCCGCTTTCTACCAACACTTGCGCAGCGCTGACGCTGTCAGACAGGTCTGTGGGGCAGTTCATTAGAACCAACAGTGGCTTGCTTTATCTAATTCAAAACGGACAGAAGCAAAAGATTTCATCTTGGGCTCACTTTGCCACTCTGAGGGGCGATGGCCCAGGCTACATTCAGGCCACTAATTACTTTGCAAGCAAGATTCCGACTGTCGGTAAAGCTCCAGCAACGGTGCAGCTGGCATCCCTGGATGGCATCCCGTCCGGTGACTTTGGCGAACTGAGTTTTGAGGGCACTGTTCCAGAGCTTGTGCCAGTAGCAGAACCAGCAGGCCCTGAGCCTGAAGCCGCCACCGAAGAGCCAGCAGCCCCTGAGCCAACACCGGCACCGGAGCAGAACCAAGAGCAGACCTACCGTGTCGTTCCTGGCGATAGCTTGAATGCCATTGCGCAAAGGTTTGGTGTCAGTGTCGCTGCTATTCAATCTTTGAATTCGATTACAAACCCAAACCGCATATCTGTCGGTCAGCTGATTCGCATCCCTGCTAGTTCGCAGGCTGAGGCACCTGCCCCAGCTCCTACACCAGAACCAGAACCAGAACCAGAACCAGCACCAGAGCCAGAGCCCAGCCCGACCGTGGTGGAGTACAGAGTTCAGTCCGGCGATACTTTATTGAGGATCGGCGCGAAGTTCGGAGTTTCGAGCAAGTCACTTCAAGAATTCAATGGAATCTCAAACCCGAACCGAATCTCGATAGGTCAATTGCTCAAGATTCCCACGGCAACAAGCAACACAAATGTTGCTCAAGCCGAAACGGAACCTGAAGAGCCCGCTGTTGCCGAAACCTACAGGGTTGTCGCAGGAGATTCTCTATGGGGTATTGCCAGAAAACTAGGCGTGAGGTCTTCGGAGTTGGCGGCCTTGAATGGCATAAACAACGCGAATTTCATTCGCATAGGCCAGGTTCTGAAAGTTCCTAACTAGCAGCACTCCAAGCGGAGCGAACGATTTCCGCTAGGTCGTGCTTGGCCTTAAAGCCAAGAACTTTCTCGATTCTTGAGGCGTCTGCAACGAGCTTTGGTGGGTCTCCTGCTCGGCGCGGAGCCACTTCAATTTCAAAATCAATTGACGAAACCTTTTTGATTTCCGCCAAAACTTCGAATACGGAAGCTCCTTGGCCTGTCCCCACATTAAAGGTACGGAATTCTTGGGTCTCACGATCTAGGTAGTCAACCGCCATTAGGTGAGCAACCGCGAGGTCGCCAACATGGACGTAGTCCCGGATGCAGCTGCCATCTTGGGTTGGGTAATCGGTTCCAAAAACTTTCGGCTTTTCGCCACGCTTTAGTGCCCCGATTGCTATTGGGATCAGATTGAATTCCGCGGTGTCGGCGAGCTCAGCTGTGTCGCAACCTGCGACATTAAAGTAGCGAAGATTTACGCCCTTTAGGCCCCAGACGGATGCGTTATTTACCATCCCCTCGCCAATTAGCTTTGTTTCTCCGTAGGGGTTTATAGGTTTGCCCGGGTAGTCCTCATTTGGGTAGTCAATTTCAGGAATTCCGTATGTGGCCGCGGATGAAGAGAAGACCAGCTTCTGCAAGCTGTTCTCGCGCATTGCCAAAAGCAGGTTGGCTAAGCCACCAATATTCTGCTGATAGTAATGTTCTGGAAGCTCTACCGACTCTCCCACACGCTTCTTAGCTGCCAAGTGTATTGCGGCATCGAACTCGTGCTTTTTCATGAGTTTTGATAGCGCAGAAACAGCCTCATCTTTGGATATATCGATGTCTACTAACTCGCAGTCGATGCGCTTTTCGAGCCCGGTTGAGAGGTCGTCCACGACCACGACTTCATGGCCAGATTGCTCTGCTGATTGGACCACATGAGCACCGATGTAACCAGCACCACCGACGATTAGAAGTTTCATGCCTAAAGACTACCTTGAGGGTTTGCCCACAGAATTGGGGTTTCGCACAAACTTCGACTTGACAGGACCATACTTACACCAGTGTAATTACACCAGTAGATTTCTTTAGATAGGGGAATAGGCATGGAACAGCGCGGTCAAGTGCCAGCCAATTGGTTTGTTGATGTACTTCGACTTGGAGTGGCTGGTGCCTATGGGGACTCAGAGTCCAACCCGCTAGCTTGGCAAGAAGACGCTCTATGCTCTCAAACTGATCCGGAAGCGTTTTTCCCGGAAAAGGGTGGGTCAACCAGGGATGCCAAGAAGATTTGCTCGTCGTGCTCGGTCAACACTGAGTGCCTAGAGTATGCCCTAAAGAATGACGAACGCTTCGGTATCTGGGGTGGACTTTCTGAGCGCGAGCGTCGCCGTCTGCGCAAGCGCGCCTAGTTTCGCGTGTCCACGCTATCCGTCGCGACAATCGTCGTATCACACGGAAAAGCTGAGTTCCTCGCTGAAACTCTTCAGGGCCTGAGCGAACAGACCCAGCCCTCGGAGCAAGTGGTCGTAGTTGAAACCAGCTCGAACCAAGAGTGCATTGAGCTTGCCAAGTCGTTTCAGTTTTCTGTTGTCGAGCCGGGCAACGTGAAACTCGGTGCGGCAATTGAATCCGGAATCCAATCGCTTCAGGCCCAGCCTGGTTGGATATGGGTCCTGCATGATGACTCGGCTCCCGAGAAAACAGCTCTCCAGATGCTTGCCAGTGCGGCTGAGTTGTCTCCTTCCGTGGCGGTTGTCGGCCCGAAGCTGCTGAGCTGGGGTTCCGACATTGAGATCCAGCAGATGGGCATTACCGTCACGGCGACCGGCAAACCGTTCTTGCTGGTGCAAAACCAATACGACCAGGGCCAGCACGACCGTTCAGCTGATGTGCTGGCAGTCTCGACAGCAGGAATGCTGCTGAGTTTGGATGTTTGGCAAAGACTCGGTGGCTTCAATGACGCAACCCCGGTGCTTGCCCAAGACATTGAGTTCTGCGCCAGGGCGAGAACAGCCGGCTTCAGGGTAAGTGTTGAACCAAAAGCAAGAGTTGCACATGCTGGCCTCTCCATGGCCGGTCAGCGAAGCAGAAAGTGGCTTGGAGGAAACCGAGTTCAGGCTCTTTCAAGGGCCCACGTTCATATGGCGGGGATACTGCTTCCTGCCGTATTGCTTCCGTTTCTCTATCTGGCCATGCCGATTATTGCCCTGGTGTCAATTCCTCAAAACCTGATCTCAAAAAAACCGAACCGCATTTTTGGCCAGTTCGCAGCGTGGATGTGGGCATGGTTCACGATCGCCAGTCGGCTACGAGCTAGAAAAGCGCTCAGGGTTTTGGGCAAGACGCGGCCGCTGTCAGATTTCTTTGCTACTCGTGCTCAGCGAAAGAAGCGGCGAGAGTCGAAGTTCGAACATCAGCCTGTGGCTGATATCCAGCCGAGGGCAAATTTCTTCGCCAGTGGCGCCGCGTGGTTAGCGTTCGTTCCGCTGCTCGTCGGCTGGCAACTCTTTCCCACCGGAAGTCTCTACGGTGAGCGGTTGGTTCCCCTTGGGGCTTCGGCGGCTGCCATATGGGAAGCCACGGGCCAAAACACCATCGGCTTTCTGACTGGCGTCAGTATCCCTAGCGAGCCGTTCAACTGGGTGCTGTCGCTGTTTGGGTTTGCATTTTCAGCGAACCCAAGTTCTGCTCTTGCACTGTTTGTCTTTATTGCTCCCGCACTGGCTTTTGTGAGCTTCTGGTATCTGGCGAGCCTGGTGGTTGACCGGGTTTGGGTCAGGAACTTGGTTGCAATTGTTTTTGCCATAAGCCCTCAGGTTCTATCCACGCAGTCTCAAGCAGGTGTTGCCGACCTGGTGGCAATTGTGTTTGGTCCTTGGCTTTTTTACTTCTTGATCAAAGCTGCAAGCAGCTTTACTCCGGCAAGAGGTTGGCGCTGGGCAGGCTTGGCGGGAATAGCAGGAGCGTTTGTCGCTGTCAGCAACCCGATTCTCTTTGCAGTGTCGGTGGCGTTTGGCCTTGGCCTGGGTGCCTACAACCCGAAAAGGCTGGCAATTCTTATCTGGTTTCCAATACCGGGAATCGCGCTTATTTATCCCTGGCTTGCATTCGCAGTCAATGAATCCAGCTTGGCGCTTGCGTCAGCTACAAGTTCGGGATATCTAACTCCGGTTGGATTACTGGAAAGCCCCGCTGCATTGGTAACCGTTGGCATTGCATTTCTCGGGGGCCTGGCTGCAATCTTCCAAAAGAGGCTTGGAGTAGCTTCGATATCTTGGCTGCTGGCAATCGCACTTGCGTCTGCAGCTTGGTATCAACCTATTTCTTCCAGCGCTGCATTGCAGGCGATGGCCGTTGCGGCGCTGTTGATCCTCGCCGGGCTTGCAGTGGATAAGGTCTCAAGAAAATCACTGGTTACCGTAGCGGTATCTCTCGGAGTGGCGTCGGTATCGGCCGCCGCATTCCTGTTTGGACCTTTTACTCAGCCCGATGCATACTTTGGAACCGCTAGGCAGGCTCCAGCTCTAGTGGTTGCGGCTGCAGAGGTTGATGAAGGCGTCAGGACCTTGAACATACGGGTCACTCAGGAACAAGTTGAAGCCAGTCTGATCTGGGGGGCGGGACAGAGTCTCGAGCAAAGAAATCTGGCATACGACCTGTTTAGGCCAACAAGTTCAATAGACGACCAAGTGGCTCAGCTGACAGGTTCTCTGGTAGCTGGTAACCCGGAGGGTGTTGCTGAATACCTGCGCGTGCTTGGAATCGACTTCGTACTTTTAGATGGTGTTGAGCAAGAGCTAGTTGCGGCAGCGCGGGTGGCAGTTGACTCCATGACCTTCCTGCAAAATGCCGGCCAAACCAACTTCGGACACCTGTGGCAGGTGCAGGAAGCTCAGGCAAATTACCCTGAGGCGCCAGCTGATTCGCCAGCCAGGAACATCCAGCTTGCAATTTTGGCGGTATTCCTACTGCTTGCCATTCCTACGCCAGCCTCAATAAGAGGGGCACGCAGGCCGGGGGTGCAGAAATGAAAATCTGGCTGAGGTCCATTTTGCTATTGCTGTTCGCGATGTCCTTCATCGCAAGCTATGCGCTTAGTCTGTTGCCGGCTCCGGAGGTTTCCAAAGCAGCGCTTGAGACTAGGCAAGTCGAAGTTGAACCCCTGCCCCTTTCGGTCTATTGCGCGGGAGCATTTGTTGAAGTCGGCGGGGAGTCCGGCGTGGAAATTGGCTTGACCGAAAGAATTAACTCCGCCTCGATCTACTCGGCGGTGGGCGACGGTGCTGTGCTGGTTGCTCCGGAACTCAGTTCGGTTGATGGTGCGCTCGTGACCGTTGCCGGTCAGGAACAGTCCACTTCACTTTTGAGCGCCATACAGGCGCAGGGAGTATCTCTGAACCGCGCAAGTGGTTTGGTGGCGAGCTACTGCCCGCAACCGGCTTTTAGCGGTTGGTTCATTTCTGGCGCGGCAGCCCTCGGTCAGGAAACGGTATTACTAATTGCTAATCCTGGTCAGCGCGACACTCAAGTGGAACTTGAGTTCAAGCTACCGGGAGGAGTTATTTCAGAGCAGGTGTCAGTTGCCGCAGGCGAGACAAAGACCCTTCCGGTTTCAAGCTTCTTGTTTCAGCAGCCACTGTTCGCACTGGAGTTCACATCCACAGCCGCTCCGGTTTCGGTGGCAATGCAACAGCGTGCCACTGCTGGAATTAGCTCCAGGGGAGTAGACCTGCAAGCGCCAAGCATCGGTCCTCAGCTTCAAAACAGGATTATCGGGCTGAAGATTTCGTCGGCAGGCTTTGAAAAGCCGCTGCTTCGGCTTTACAACCCCGGAGATTTGCCAACCGAGGCGATCATCACTGCCTTTTCCGAGGAAAACACAGAGGTGTTTCGAGTACCGGTGACGGCTGCTGGCTTCAGCGAAACACCCCTTGACCTGGTTGATGGAAACTACATTCTCGACATTCAGAGTGCGCAACCCCTGGCCGCGGGCGTGCGAAACATTCAGTTGCAACCAGCTTTGGATTTTGCATGGCTCACGCCGTCTCGCGTCTTCACGGAGTTGACGATGCCGATACCGCTTTATCAATCGAGCCTCTATCTGGCGAATTTCGCCTCCACTGACATTGCAGTGAACTTGGAAGTTACAACGGGCAGCAGGGTCGAATATCAGAGCTTCCAAATTCAAGCAATGTCGCAGCTTGAGTTGCCAGTTCTGGGTGATCAGCTCAAGGTGATTTCAGCGGCCGAATTTTCTGCAGCTCTTGAAATTCTTGATTTACCGGGCTATGCCCTGATTAATCCTTCTGAAAATGAGAACTTCGGTAATCAAATTTCTGTCACCGTGCAGTAGCAGCTTGCTACCAGGTCTGGTCCAGTAGCTCCCAGGGGTCTTTGTCTATCAAGCTGGCGGCGGCGAAAATGACAGCTCGTTCGATTTGAATCCTTCGGTCAGTTGGTGAGGTGTGTGCTCCCCGCTCGATTGGTATCCGATACAGAATTATTGTCATCGTGGACGCTTTAGCGTGCCACCGGTTGGTTGATTCCGGTCGTTCCTCGAGAGGGACCTCTTCTATTCGCCAATTCAGGGCACCGAGCTCGTCGGGGAACTTTGAAACAAGGTAGGAGACGGTGTCGCTCACAGCATCTTCGAAGAGGTTTGAGCGGCTCAGGCCGTGACGGAATAGCTTGGAGGGGATTGGGCGGCGCATTCCTCTGCCGTGACGATCTCTGTTTTCTGGACCGACATTCATGGCTCCATTGTATTCTTGGGAATCTAGCTAGCTGGAAGATGCGGATTTGACTAATTTTCATGATTTTGTAAAGACCTACGACGTCAGGGGCCTTGTCGGCAGCCAGCTCACTGACCAGGTAGTTGAATGCTTCGGCGCCGCATTCGCAGACGAGCTTGAACTGGCAGGTAAAAAGGTCGCAGTCGGTCACGACATGAGGGATTCGTCCCCTGGCTTTGCTGCCGCATTCTCTGCCGGTGCAACGAAGCGCGGTGCAAGCGTTGTCATGGTTGGGCTGTGCTCTACTGATATGAACTATTTTGCTTCGGGTTCGATGGATATGCCATCGGCCATGTTTACTGCCAGCCATAACCCAGCAAGTTACAACGGCATAAAATTCTCACGCGCCGGCGCTCGCGGGATAAGTCTCGACAGCGGCCTGGCTGCAATTAGAGATAGGGCAGAGGCCTACTTGGAAGCCGGCATAACGCCGGCAGAGACTGCAGGCGGAATCGAAGATCACGATGTAATGCCCGGTTATGTCGACTACCTTCTTGAGCTGGTTCCCCTGAATCAGGTTAGGCCGCTCAAAATCGTCGTGGATGCGGCCAATGGGATGGGCGGACTTACTGTTCCTGCAGTCTTGGGAAAACTGATTCCGTTGGAAATCGTCCCGCTTTATTTTGAGCTAGATGGATCATTCCCAAACCATGAGGCAAACCCGCTGGATGCTAAGAACCTGGTGGATCTTCAGCAAAAGGTGCTTGAAGTCGGTGCGGACTTAGGTCTGGCTTTTGATGGAGACGCTGATAGGTGCTTTGCCATTGATGAAAAAGGCCAGGCTGTCACGCCATCGGCGCTCGCGGCTATCGTTTCGAAAAGAGAGATTCAACGAGTTCAGGATCTTGGCGAGCAGCACCCAACGGTGCTGCACAATCTATTGACCTCTCGCTTTGTTGCCGAGACCATCTCCGCTTCCGGAGCCAACCCGGTGAGAACCAAAGTCGGGCACTCACTGATCAAGGACAAGATGGCAGAAACCGAAGCGGTTTTTGGCGGGGAGCATTCTGCGCACTACTACTTCCGGGAATTTTGGGGAGCTGACAACGGGATGCTGGCTGCTATGCACTTGATTAGTGAACTGGGCAATTCAACACTTTCGATGTCCGAGATTTCAGCTAGCTACACGCCATATTTTGCTTCCGGTGAGATTAATTCGAAGGTGACCGATGCCACTGCGGCCACAAAAAGAGTTGAACTTGCGCTTGAAGAGGCTGCTTCAGAGAACTTTGACGGCATCACGCTTAGCTTTGAGAAAGGGGGCGTCTGGTGGTGGTGCAACATCAGAGAATCCAACACCGAACCCCTGCTTAGGTTGAACGTGGAGTCAAATTCGCTAGAAATCATGGAGTCGGTGACCGCTAGGGCCCTAGCGGCAATCGCGGGGAGCTAAATATTGCCCCGTGCTTACTTCGCGGGATTTGGTTACATTAGTGTAACGAAGGTTTTGCCAGTTATGGTTGAATTCGATTCGCCAGGAAAACGGAGGGCGCAGTGATGCAAACAGTATTGGTCGTCGACGACGACGATGCACTTCGTGAAATGGTTGGTTTAGTGCTGGCAGGTGCTGGCTACGAACCCATGTTTGCCTCGGATGGCATTTCTGCAGTTGAGGTTTTTGCTGAGCGAAATCCAGACTTGGTTCTGTTGGATGTGATGCTCCCAGGGCAATCGGGTATTGAAGTTTGTAGACAAATCAGAGCAGTGTCAGGCGTACCAATTGTGATGCTAACTGCAAAGAGTGACACCGAAGATGTTGTTCTTGGGCTGGAAGCCGGCGCAGACGACTACGTGGTAAAGCCGCACAAGGGTGCAGAGCTGTTGGCGAGAGTGAAAGCCAGACTGCGACCGCTTCCTGATGACTCTGAAGTCTTAGAAGTTGCAGGCCTTCGTTTGGACCCAAAAACTTTTGAAGTGAATCGTGAGGGCGTCAACCTCTCGCTCACTCCGCTTGAGTTCAAACTTCTTCACACGCTAGCCAGCAAACCGCAACAGGTGTTTAGTCGTGAAATGCTGCTCGAGCAAGTTTGGGGATACCAGTACAAGGCAGACACCAGATTGGTCAATGTCCACGTTCAGCGGCTTCGCGCCAAAATTGAACGTGATCCTGAAAACCCAAAGATTGTCATGACAGTCCGGGGCCACGGTTATAGGGCTGGCTCTGAGAATCTGTGATTTCCCTCTTTAGGCGCTCCCTCACAGCAAGGACTGTGGTCGCAACAGTTTTGCTGAGTGCACTTTCTCTGATAACCCTAGGTGGGTTCTTGTCTTACCTGCTGGCAAATGGTTTTTATCAAAATCGTCTCGATCAAGTTTTGAGCGAGACAGAACGGGCGGTTAGTAGCGTCCAGGGGACTGTAGCGGCGGCGGCAGTGACAGACGAAACCACCTTGCAGACCCTTATAAATGCCGTGGTGCCATCGTTGGAAATAGCCGGAGTGTCCGGCTCAAGACAGGTGGCACTGCTGCGGAGCCCGGGACAGCCGCAGCTCCAGTTGTTTCAATCTCCCATTTCGCGGGACCTAGATCTTGCAACGATTCCAGATGAACTGCGCTTGCAGGTGCGCGAATCTGCGGGAATCCTCACCTACACACCGGTTAGTTTGGTGCGTGAAGGGTTGCAAGTTGCAGGAATAACGGTGGGTGCCCCATTGACGATCCCATTGGCTGGAAACTTTGAGCTCTACCTGGTTTTTGATTTGAGCGCTGAAGCCCAGTCTTTGGCCCTGGTGCAAAATGCCATCACCGTGGCAGGCGTGATACTGCTGGCACTGATTGCCCTGGTGAGCTACCTGGTCACCCGAAGTGTTGTGAGGCCGGTTGAGCAGGCCGCACTGGCAGCACAGACCCTGTCTGCAGGAAAACTCGACCAGCGCCTTCCCGAGAGAGGCCAAGACGTCTTGGCGCAGCTTGCGAAGTCCTTCAATAAAATGGCGGCCAGCCTGCAGCAGCAGATTCAACAACTTGATTCGCTATCCAGAATGCAACGCAGATTTGTGTCTGATGTTTCTCACGAACTCCGGACCCCGCTTACGACAATCAAGTTGGCGGGCGAAGTGATATTTGCAAGCAGGGAGAAGCTGGATCCTGCGCTATCAAGATCTGCGGAGTTGATGCAGAATCAAATAGATAGATTCGAAGCGCTGCTTGCAGACCTCTTGGAAATCTCTCGCTACGACGCCGGTGCTGTAACAGCCGAACTTGAAACCAATGATTTGAATCAGGTTGTGGGGGCATCAATCGCCTCGATTGAACCACTGGCTCAATCAAAATCAACCGAAATTAAGGTCGACCTTCCACAGGGTCCAGTCGAGGCTGACTTCGATGCAAAGCGCATAGAGCGGTTGCTTAGAAACCTGCTCTCTAATGCGGTTGAGCACGGCGAAGGTCACGCGATTGTTATCCAGGTTGGTCAGAATGCTAACTCAGTTGCTGTTTGCGTGACTGATTCAGGTGTTGGCATGTCGCGCGCTCAGCTCGAGCGGGTCTTTGATAGGTTCTGGCGTGCAGATCCTGCAAGGCAGCGCTCAGTTGGCGGCACGGGTTTAGGTTTAGCTATCTCCAAGGAGGACGCGACTTTGCATAGGGGTTGGCTTCAGGTTTGGTCTAAGCCGAATCAAGGGACGAGCTTCCGACTAACGCTTCCTCGTCGTGCCGATTCAGTGATTGGGAATTCACCCATTCCACTTCCGCCCAGGTCGGTGAAACTATGATTCGTCGATTAATAGCAGCGCTTGGCTTGCTAGTGCTTTCAGGTTGCGCCACCCTTCCGACTGAACTCGATGTTCAGCAGGGGCCTGAAATTGCTCCGGAGACTCAGCAAGAATTTGCCTACTACACGCCATCTGGGCCGGCGCTAAATGCCACAGCACAGGAAATAGTTTCTGGCTTTTTGGGAGCTGGAACCAGCCCACTCAATGACTATGCGGTTGCCAGAGAGTTCTTGAGTGAGGATTTTGCTCAGCGCTGGAACCCAAACAATCAAACCATTATTCGCGCCGGTGCGCCGGTGTTTCGTCAAGCAGGACAAACCTTGATGGTTGTAGAGGTAAACAGTGGTGCCAGGGTTGATGAGCAGGGTAGGTACCTGGACTCAAAAATCGGAGACTCCACAAACCTGAGATTCCAGCTAATCGAACAAGATGGCCAGCTTCGTATTTCTAGTGCGCCAAACCTCACGGTTGTCACTCCACCGGTGTTCAGCGTTGTATTCAACGCTTTCCCGCTCTATTTTGTCGACTCAAACTTCCAGACGTTGGTTCCTGACCTGAGGTGGTTCCCATCTAGGACCTCGACTGCCACACGTCTGGTAAATGCACTGTTGGCAGGGCCGAGCCCCTGGCTTGCAGCGGGTGTGAAATCGGCAATTCCGGAAGGAACCCAGCTGACTATAAACGCGGTGCGAACCGTAGAAGGGGTTGCTCAGGTTGATTTTGACTCAGACGCCCTTGCGGCTGGAACTCAAGAGCGCAGGATTATGCTCGGGCAATTGAAATCAACGCTTTCTCAAATACCCGGTGTCAACGACGTAGCCCTGTCGGTAAATGGTTCGGTTCAAGAAATTCCGGTTGGGGCCCTTGAACCAACGGCGCCGAGATCTCAAAACTATGCCCTGACCGAAAGTGGAATAGGGCCGCTCAATGCGGTTGGCGCAACGGAAATTCCAGGCACGGCCAGGTTGGTCGCGAACTATCAACCAACGCTGATTGCAGTCACTGACGACGGCGCAAGAGTTGCATTCGCCAGCGAAACGGGTGTGTTTGAAATAAGAACCCAAACATTCAGCAGTGAAATCGTGCAATTGAACTCATTGGCCGACGTGGTGGCCATCGAATACGACAGCTTTGGTTCACTATGGGTTTTCCCCACCGATGCCGAGGCAGAGCTTGAGGTTTACGACCAGTCAACGGTGGTTAGAAAATTTGCCAGCGAGTTCACTGGGGTCAGATTGGCGGCAACAATCTCACAAGAGGGCGTCAGGATTGCTCAGGCAATTCAAACTCCAGGCTTAGAGCCTCTGATTGAGATTGGAACAATAGTTAGGGACACGAACCTTATCCCGCTTTTGGTAAGCCCTGGAATCTCAGTTTTGCCCGTTCTTGGGCCACCCGTGGCAATGGAGTGGCAGGGGTCTGCAAACCTGAGGACCCTCGAGGCCACAACCAGCGGGCTTACCGCATTTAGTGAATACCCGGTCGCTGGTCCTAGAACTCAACTTGCGATGCCTCCGGTTATCGGTACGGACATTCAAGGTGCAGTTTCTGCTGCCAGCACCTACTTGCTCAACAGCTTTGATGAAGTTTGGCTTTACGCCAATGGCAGTTGGCGGCGAGTGTCAACCGGCGTGCTGGCCATGACCTCGTTGCGCTAACAGCGACTGTTCGGGCTATCTTTTCCCCAAGAAGCCCGGTTCCTTTTTGAGCGCTGCATTTTCGAGCAATCATTTGTCACATGCTCAGCGATTTGGTTGATTTTGTATTTCCCACTCAGTGCGCGGTTTGCGGATCGCTTCCAAGCCCAATTTGCAGCGGATGTCTCCCGCAGATTGGCAGCCACCTAGTTCTTCACAAAGGGTTGCCTCTTTTTTATGCGGTGGAATATTCCGCAGCCGTCGCAGGGATTCTCAAGGCCTATAAAGATCAGAGTCGAATCTCACTGGTGCCAGCGCTTGCGACAGTCTGGGAACCCGCCCTGGCAGCTGCCCTGACCAACTTTCAGCCAGATTTTGTAACTAGCCCACCCAGAAACAAACAGAACTACAAAAAGCGTGGTTTTGATCCAGTGGGCAAGCTACTTAGAGAAACCACTAAGCCGAAAACAATAAAAGATTCCCAGCTCATTCAGCTACAGCGCCGAACGGCAGATCAGCGAACACTGGGGGCATCTGACCGCTTATTAAACGTGGCAGGTTCGATGTCTTGCAAGCCAGGCACCGGGTCGGTTTTGGTGGTCGATGACGTCATGACCACCGGCGCCACTTTATCCGAGTGTGTGCGAGCTCTGCAGGAAGCTGGTTTTCAGGTGACCGGAACCTGTGTATTAGCCAAGAGAATTATCTAAACCGAGAGCGCAGTGGGACAAAAAGGCGTAGTTTGGATTTACGGCTGTTCAGTCAACTAGGAGGTAGTAAAAATGGAACTAAGAATTTCAGGCAAGAACCTCACGGTCTCGGATAGATTCCGAGAATATGTGTCAGAAAAAGCGAGCAAGGTTGAACAATTCGCTCATCACCCAGAAGAGCTAAACATAAAAGTCACTCGCTATGACCACCGAAAAAATGCCGGTCAAGAGGACAAGGTCGAATTGACCGTTTATGAACCGGGGCATGTTGTGCGCTCCGAGGCACAGGCATCGGACAAGTTTGCGGCATTTGACGTCGCCTTCGGCAAACTTCTTGAGCGCCTAAGAAGGTATTCAGACAAGAAGAAAGACCACCGCGGCTTAGGTCACAGGATTATTGGCACCAGTGAATTGACTGCAACAGGCTTCAGCAGCTTGGATGTAACCCCCGTAGATCTGGATGCCCTCACCGGCGAAATCCCCGTTGCAGAAAACGCTGAGGCCGAGGATCAGGTTGAGCTAGTGATTCGATCTAAGGAATTTGACAAAGAACCTATGACTCAGGAAGAGGCTGTTGGCCTAATGGAATTGGTCGGGCACGACTTCTATCTGTTTCACGATATTCAGACAGATAAGCCTGCGGTTGTTTATCGGCGAAAGGCTTACAGCTACGGGGTTATTTCGCTCGGCAACTAGAGCAGTCTCGGGCTAGACTTGCACGCGACTATCAAGGAGTGAATCTTGGCATTTTCAATCGACAAACTGCTACGCGCAGGCGAGGGCCGAATACTCCGCAAACTTGAGAGCACAGCAAAGGAAGTCAACGCCCTAGAGGCGACCTATAACGAGCTGTCTGACGAAGAACTCAGGGATGAGACCAGTACGCTGCGTGAGCGCTATGCCGCTGGAGAATCTCTAGATGAATTGCTACCCGAGGCGTTTGCAGCGGTTCGAGAAGCATCGGTTAGAACCTTAGGGTTGCGAGCCTTCGACGTCCAGTTGATGGGTGGTGCAGCTCTACACCTGGGAAACATCGCAGAAATGAAAACCGGTGAAGGAAAGACTCTAACTGCAACCCTTGCCGCTTACCTGAATGCCATCCCAGGCAGGGGAGTTCACGTTGTTACCGTGAACGACTTCCTCGCGGGCTACCAATCAGACCTGATGGGAAGAATCTTTAGAGCCCTTGGCATGACCACGGGTTGCATCATCAGTGGTCAGGACCCGGTTCAGCGTAAGGCGCAGTATGACTGTGACATTACCTATGGAACCAATAACGAGTTTGGTTTTGACTACCTGCGAGACAACATGGCGCTGGGAAAGCAGGACCTAGTGCAGCGCGGTCATTTTTTCACCATTGTTGACGAGGTCGACTCGATTCTGATCGATGAGGCGAGAACCCCGCTGATCATTTCCGGCCCTGCAGCCGCCGATGTAAACAGGTGGTTTGGAGTCTTTGCCAAGCTCTCGCTGACATTGGTCGCCGATGAAGACTACGAGGTTGATGAGAAAAAGCGCACCATCGGTGTTTCTGAGGACGGCATCGACAAGGTTGAGGACTACCTCGGCATCACAAACCTCTATGAAACCGCCAACACTCCTCTGATTTCTTTCTTGAACAACTCAATTCGCGCCAAGGAGCTGTTCAAGCGCGACCGCGACTACGTGGTAGTTGATGGAGAAGTGCAAATTGTTGATGAGCACACTGGGCGTGTGCTGCCAGGAAGACGCTACAGCGAGGGTATGCACCAGGCGATTGAGGCCAAAGAGGGCGTTGCTATCAAGGCTGAAAACCAAACCCTAGCCACTGTCACCCTTCAGAACTACTTCCGCCTCTACGACAAAATTTCCGGCATGACTGGTACTGCTGAGACCGAAGCCGCAGAGTTCATGTCCACCTACAAGCTTGGTGTGGTATCGATTCCAACAAACCGAACCATGATTCGCAAAGATCAGTCTGACCTCATCTTTAAAAATGAAGAAGTCAAGTTCCGGATGGCGGTCGAAGACATTTTTGAACGCCATGAAAAAGGGCAACCGGTTTTGGTTGGAACAACCAGTGTTGAGAAAAGCGAATACGTCTCAAAATTACTTGCAAAACGTGGGGTAAAGCACGAGGTCCTAAACGCCAAGAACAATGCTCGCGAGGCTGTGATTGTTGCCCAGGCCGGCCGCTACGGCGCCGTAACCGTTGCGACCAACATGGCCGGCCGTGGTACGGACATCATGCTCGGTGGTAACGCCGAGTTCTTGGCCGTCCAGCAAATGTCAAAGCTTGGACTCGACCCGGACGAGCAGCCCGAGGAATACGAAGCCAAGTGGGATGCGGTATTTGAAAATCTAAAGGCAGAAGCTGCAACGGAGGCCGCAAAAGTTGTTGAGGTTGGCGGTCTTTACGTGCTTGGAACCGAGCGTCACGAATCAAGGCGTATCGACAATCAGCTTCGAGGAAGATCTGGTCGCCAAGGTGACCCAGGCGAGTCTCGTTTTTACCTATCGCTAACCGATGACCTAATGCGTTTGTTCAACTCCGGAGCTGCCGCAGCGCTCATGAACCGTTCTTCAGTGCCAGACGACCAAGCAATTGAATCCGGTGTTGTGTCTCGGGCGATCGCATCTGCGCAGTCTCAGGTTGAGGGCAGGAACGCAGAGATTAGAAAAAACATCCTCAAGTATGACGATGTAATGAACCGTCAGCGTGAGGCCATCTACACGGATCGCCGCCAAATTCTGCAGGGCGAGGACATTTCAGGCACCTTCCAAGAGTTCCTGGGGGATGTAATTTCTCAAGTGGTTCAAAGGTCAGAACTAGAAGCCAATGTCCAAGATTGGGACTTGGAGTCTCTCTGGGGCGAACTAAAGGCCATTTACCCAATTGCCCTCGAGATCAGCGAAGTCCTTGAGGAAGCCGGATCTAGAACAAAGATGAGCGCGACTTGGCTAATTGAGGAAGTTTCATCTGATGCGCGCCTGGCATATCAAAAGCGAACCGACGAGGTGACCGAACCGGTGATGCGCGAACTCGAAAGACGCGTCATGCTCTCAGTCCTTGATCGCAAGTGGCGAGACCACCTCTACGAAATGGATTACCTGAAAGAGGGCATTGGTCTTAGGGCAATGGCCCAGCGTGACCCGCTAATTGAGTACCAACGCGAGGGCTATGCAATGTTCACCGAGATGATGGCTGGAATCCGCGAAGAGGCTGTCCAGTTCCTATTCAACGTTGAGATTAAGCAGTCACTTCCTGAGGTCAAGGCAGAACAACCTGCGCAACTCACTTACTCCGCCCCTACCGAGCAGGGCAAGGTAGACGTTCATAAAGAGCCGAACCCGAAGGTTGCCGGCAATCAGAAGATTGCCCCGCGGCCACCCGTCGCACCCAAGAAGCCTGAACAGGGCGGACAGGGCAGTTCGTTCTTCAAGGGGTAATTAGTACGATTTCAGTGACCCGGAATCGCCCATGGATTCTCTCTGCTCGAACAGAGATAGCGCGAATAGCGCCTGATATCTCGAGCAACACTACGCCTTGAAATGCATTTGCATCAGTTGGGAAAACCTTGCTGTTTCTGATCAAAATTGTGGGGCGAATGTTCTGACCGGTAAGTGCCTGTCGGCGCATTTGCCTCTTCGAGCGCTGTGAGATGTCGTAGTAGGCCTTGTCGCTTAGCCATCTGGACAGCTGCTCCGGGCGCCTGACACCAGCCAAAATCTCCACGTATGCCGTGGATATTTCAGCAAAGAAGTTTGCAGGATTATTTTGGTCTTTTCGCACTATTTGAATTGACATTCAATTCCCCCTCCGTAATTTTTAGGCATTATTGCCTGATTTTCAGGTAAACATAACCCCCCAAAAGTGTGGCTGTGGATAAGTGCCGACCGGACATTAATGAAGGCATGATGGGGTGCCATGAGAATTGTTGAAGAAATAGAGTCCGAATTTGAGGCGACGAGAACGGCAAGCCCTGACTCATTGGCGGAGGTTCACCATTCTGCCGGAGCCACTTTATTGGCGAGGGTGTCGCTGGGTGCTGATTTTATAAGTGGCCTGGGCCCATCGGGAATAGTCGCTTATCCAAGTGCCACCGTGAAGCAAATAGTTGCCAAGGTAATCCCTGAGCAGTCACCGATTACTCTTGCTGAGTTTTTACAAGAGCAGCGGCTCCCAGTTCGAGTCGATGTCATTTCTGGTGCTCAAGCTCACAGGGGCTGGTTGCTAAACGTTCAGGGTTCTTGGCTCAGGTTGGCAACAGAGCTTCAGGTCATCTGGTGCCCACTTGAGGCCGTGGCAAAGGTGGAAATCAGGGCTGTGGAAAACCTCTAGCAGCCATTGCCAGAGATTGGCATTGTTTTGTTTCAAAGGAGACGCAATGCCAAAACGAATGAGATCTAGGCCCAAGAACTGGGTGCTTTTGGTCGCTGGGATGTCATTGGTGCTAGGAGGACTGGTCGTTGCCACTGCTCTGAAGCCACTTCCTGGTTACCTGATAGCTGTTGGCAACATACCTACCGGGTCAAGCCTTGCCGAAGCCGAGCTTGGTGTTGTGCAGCTCGATCTGGGGGAACTTGCGGACAAATACGCTACCCAGGACGACCTAGAAGGTGAACAACGGTTTATTGCGGTTGTGGGGCCGGGCGAGCTAATCCCTAAGCGACTACTGGGTCAGGGGCTACGTCCAGAACAAACTTCACTCAGATTCAACCCGGATCTGAAACCCGCAGACTCAATAGTGGCCGGAAGCGCGGTTTCGGTCTGGCAAGTGGTTGAAACCGAAGAAGGGTTTATGCCGCAGCGGATTGTTTCAGTGTCTGAAGTGTTGGCAATTGAGTATGGCGAAGGTCTTTTTGCCCAAGACTCTCCAGATGTTGAGCTCTTGGTAAACACTGAGCAGTCAACTCTTTTGATTGCTGCAGTTGCTGCCGGATTCCCTATCTACGTGTTGCCCCTTCCATGACACTTGCGGATCTAATCAAGCCGAGCGCTAAGACTGTCGAACCAATTTTGGCGAAATTGGAGGACAAGGCTGCGAGGGTTTTTTCTGTTTGGGGGAGTGCAGCCAGTGGCAAGAGCACTTTGGCACTGAACCTTGGTTTCGAATTTGCCTCTATGGACATGCGGGTCTTGATTGTTGATGCCGACAGCTACCGACCCTCGCTGGCCTCACATCTTGGATTCACCGAGCCGGGTCCAGGAATCACAGCCGTGCTTCGTCTTGCACGAGCCGAGAGGCTAACTCGCGAAGAACTTTTCCGGCTTACAGAAGAGATTGAATTCGGATCAAAGTCCCTGCGGGTTCTGACGGGACTCAATTCTCCAAGTAGATGGCGGGAGCTGGATGCCGACGGGCTAGAAAGAGCCATGCAGGTTTTCCGAGAGCAGTTTGACGTGGTGGTTATAGATCTATCGGGAGAATTGGAGCAGGGGCTTGTCAGTGCTAGTAGTGACGTGGCGAGAAACTCGGCCAGCAGGTCGCTGATTTCTTTGTCTGACTTAGCACTCGGGGTGTTCGGCGCGGACTCAGTTGGAATAAATCGATTCCTTTGGGATTGTAGAGAGGCAGATTTTGCCTTTTGGCCAATCGCCAATCGCGTACGCTCTTCAACTTTGGGTAAAAACGCAGAGCGACAGCTTAGAGATACTATGCATCGATTACTCAGAACCGAACTGAAGGCTTGCATACCCGAAGATGGTGCCGCTACCGATCTGTCGCTTTTGAAGGCACAACCCCTCTGCCACTGTGCGAAGGGCTCCAAAGCCCGAGAAGCTATCAGGCTCCTGGCCCTCGATCTCATAGATGCAGAGTTGTAGCGATAAACTCACCATATTGTGGGAGTCAAGAATTTTGAAGGCGAGTCATGGATATCCGCCGTGCTCGCCGACTGGCAGCTGGTGGCCGACTCTGCGTTTTCTGACCTGGTGCTTTGGGTTCCAAAGGGTTCTTCTTTCGAAGCGATGTCTCATGCCAGGCCGGCGGGTGCCCCAACGCTCTTTTACCGCGACATAACCGGGAATGCACCCAGGAGTGATTGGGCTAAGCAGATAAGCAAAGCTTGGAAAACCAAGCAACCTGCAGTGGGAGAAGGGCTAGAGCGTTTCGAGGGTAGTGCAAGCAGAATTTCTGCCTATCCAGTTTTTGCACCTAATAAGACAGAGACGTCCAACCCGCTTGCTGTGATAACCAGGCACACAAACCTTGGTGAATCAAGAATGCCCAATAAGCTGCAGCTGAATTTTGTCGCAATCGGTGATGAAATGCTGAACATGATTGCGGATGGCAGTTTTCCAACCGCTGAGGCTGGCACAGCACCCAAGAGGGGCGCTCCCCGTGCCCAGGATGGGCTCATAAGACTTGATGCGGCGGGCAGGGTTCTGTTTGCCAGCCCCAATGCACTTTCGGTATTCAATTCGGCGGGAGTGGACGGTGAGCTCGAGGGCCGATTGCTTTCCGAGACCGTCAATGCGCTTCCCAGTGGGTTTGCACAGGTGGACGAAGGGCTTCCCCTGATACTCACGGGAAAAGGTGCCTGGCGCAGCGACGTTGAGTTCGAAGGGCAGACGGTTGCTCTTAGGTCCATTCCTCTAATGAGTGAAAATGTTAGAAACGGTGCAATCGTGCTCTGTCGCGACGTCACTCAGCTTCGGGTGAGAGACCGGGAGCTGATTACAAAAGACGCCACAATTCGTGAAATCCACCACCGGGTAAAAAACAATCTGCAGACCGTTGCCAGCCTGCTTCGTATCCAGACCAGGCAGACCAAGTCGGAAGAGGTCAAAGACTCATTGGCTCAGGCAATGAGAAGAGTTAGTGCCATTGCGGTAGTCCACGATGTTTTGTCAGAAGGAGTGGACCAAGAAGTTTCTTTTGACCAGATTTTCAGGCGCATCTTAATGTTGGTGCCAGAGACGGCAGTGTCATTTCACTCCAACGTGAAGACTGAATTCGAGGGGAGCTTTGGTGAGTTACCGGCAGAGCGAAGCACTTCACTGGCATTGGTGCTCACGGAATTAGTTTCTAACGCACTCGAGCATGGCTTTGGAGAAAAACCAGGCGTGGTCAAGGTTTTAGCCGACCGCAGCAAGAAGCTATTGCGAGTCGAGGTCGAAGACGACGGCATTGGCCTTCCCGAGGGAAAACTCGGCTCAGGACTTGGAACTCAAATAGTGAAAACTCTTGTCGAGTCAGAGCTTAGAGGAAAGATCAATTGGACTTCGCCGATTAGAGGCGGGACCAGGGTGGTGCTGGAAATACCGCTTTAGCCGGCTCTGCGAGCCCTGGCGTAACGTCGCTTCAACGACCGGCGCTCGTCTTCACTTAGGCCACCCCAAACTCCGGTGTCCTGGTTTTCTTTGATTGCATACTCAAGGCACTGGGCAGAAACATCACACTGGCGGCAAATCGTCTTAGCCTGCTCGATCTGGTCTAGAGCTGGTCCCGTGTTTCCTACTGGGAAGAAGAGCTCTGGATCTTCGTTGAGGCAACGGGCTTGATTTAGCCAAGTCATATCCATATGTTCTGTTATTCCTAAGGTCGAAAATTGTGTCGGAGTGAAGGTAGAGTCCTTCTTGCGACTACAAAATGCTTTCACAGCCGACCCAAGAAATCAATACCCAATTGTCTAAAAAGCCAAGAATTTTGCTCCTAGCGGTAATAATTACCGCCCTCCAGTCGCTCGTGCTCTGGGGATTGGCTATCTGGTCTTTGATTTCGATAATTCAGGGTGACTCATTGTCGCTTATCAGCGCAGCATTCTTAACTGGCATGGTTACCGGTGGCGCACTGTTTCTATCAAACGTTGCTCTTGGAATGTTCCGGCTTCGACGCTGGGCCTACACGCCATCGTTTGTGATGCAGCTTTTGATTGTTTCGATTGGTGTCGCAAGTTTCGGAGGGGAATACGGCGTTGTTGTGATCGGGCTGGCATTGCTGCTGCCTTCAACTCTGGTCTTTGTCACAATGCTTTCAAAGGACGTTCGACTCTTGTTTAGGGATGCCTAAAACCCAAGCTTTCTTTTGAGCATGTTCGTGTGACCTGTGGCCTTCACGTTATACATGGCCTGTTCAACAACGCCACCTGCCCCAATGATGATTGTCGATCGCAGGACTCCTTTGTAAATTCTGCCGTAAAGGGACTTCTCACCGTGAGCCCCAAAGGCTTTGTGGACTGCAACATCAGGATCTGAAAGAAGCGGGAATTCGAGATCGTGTGAAAGCCAAAATTCCTTCAGTCGCTCCGGGCCGTCAGGGGAGACTCCAACAATCTTGTAGCCCTTCTCGGCGAAGTCCGACAAGTTGTCTTGAAAATCCGCAGCTTCCTTGCTGCATCCTGGGCTGCCAGCAGCTGGGAAAAAGAAAAAGATTGTGGGAGTTTCAAAGAGCCGGCTGGAATCGACAGGCTGTAAATCTTGATCGAGAAGCGTGAAGTTAGGCGCAGGGTTTCCTGCTTCTAAGCGAACAGCGTTCTCTGCCATAGCCCCTCCATACACGCGATTAGGCTCCAATTTAACCATGGATATTTGGCAGTCCATCGAATTTCGCCGAAAGCGTTTAAGGCTTGCCCAAGGCTAGAAGTTAGCTAAAACGGGAATCATACTGGCGACCAGGAGCACGCCGGCAATCCAATTAAAAATCAAGCGTTTCTTGGGGTCAGCCATCAGTTGTTTCAGTAACCCTCCAAAGACCGCCCAGGCCAAGGCGCCAGGAAACGTAAGCAATAAAAACACAGCAACTAGGCCGCTGGTGACTCCTAGCGAGGATCCAATGGGGATAAAGGAGGCCATGAAACTTGGCATCACAACCCAGACCTTTGGATTTATAAACTGGAAGAGAGTTGCCTCACCAATTCCAAATAGTTTGCTGTTTGCTTCGATTGGCTTGTACCCGGAGCGTACGATCGAGTAAGCCAAGAACAAGATGTATGCAAAGCCCAAGTATTTCAACACTTGGTAAACAGCCGGAACTGTCACAAAAATTGCTCCCAAGCCAAACCCAATAGCGCTCAGAATAACCGTTAGACCAAGCATTATGCCGAACAGAAAGGGCAGCGCTTTCTTGACTCCGTAGTTTGCGCCAGTTGCAAACAGAATCGTGTTGTTGGGACCTGGAGTAACGGCGGTCACAAAACCAAAGGTTGCTACCGAGAGCACTAATTCAATGGGCACTGCACCATTGTGGCATTAGAGCAACGAATCTCTGCCTTGTTTGACCGAATGCTTGTACTAATTGTTTGCCTTGGTGGTAGGCTTTTGCGCTGATGCACCTCTAGCTCAATTGGCAGAGCAACTGACTCTTAATCAGTGGGTTCCGGGTTCAAGTCCCGGGGGGTGTACCAAGTAAATAGGCGAGAGTCCCTTGTAAACACGGGGGACTTCTCTTTTTGTCCCGGCTTGGCGATGGATAACAAAGTGCAGGTGTGGTTGACTCGATAGCGTGACCTCTTTTCTGCCGCATCGCATTCTCGCACTGGCGAGTTTCGGGCTTGCGCTGGTTATGAATGCGGCCGCGACAACGCTCCCACTCGGCGAGCTGTCAGTCGGTGAGGTGTCTAGAAAATACGACACCCTGTTCGCGCCCATAGATTTCACATTTGGAATCTGGGGCCTGATCTATGCGGGGCTCGCTGTCTATAGCTTTACTCAGTTGACGTCCAATACTCCGGCCGTCCGACTTGTCACGCCTTGGTTTATCCTCACGAACTTGCTAAACGGCTCTTGGATCATTGTCTGGCGCCTAGAGCTCCTCGGTCTCTCGAGTCTCATTCTTTTCTTGTTGCTCTTCTCTCTCTACAAAATCAACCGGATAACCACGGCAAAACGAAGTGACATCGCCAATGTCATCTTGGCTAGATTGCCATTCGCCGTCTACTTCGGTTGGGTGACTGTTGCAACCATCGCCAATGTCTCTTCGATGTTGGTCCAGTTAGGTTTCGAAAAAGGCTTTGGCTTGTCAGCTGAAGCTTGGACGGTGGCGATGTTGGTAATCGCCGTGCTGATTGGTTCTGCCACGGCCCTGGTGAATGCCTCGCCAGAATACTCTCTGGTGTTGGTTTGGGCGTTCTGGGGGATTTACTCTCGCCACGTGTCCGAAACAGAATGGAATCAGCAATACCCTCAAATTATTCTTGCGGTTCAGATTCTTCTGCCACTGCTGGTGTTGGTAACCATAGGAGCACTGGTTCGGTGGTTGAGGAAGCCGCTAGCCTCTGGGGCTTAGACGTTGAGAGTTCCGATTACGACTACCCATGCAAGGATCGATTTGGATACCAAGCTCAGAACTATGTAGCCCTTTTCTCCAAACTCGTAGAGCTTCCACTTGCCGATCTTCTTGTACTGCAGCCACATGTTTATGGCGAAGGTGTTGAAGAAGAGGAAAGTCAGCAAGAAGCCGAACTGAGCGTAGGCCGGAATCGAATCTGCGATGTTGTTAGTAGACACCAAGAAATACATTCCTCCCATGATCCATGGAACAATTCCTGCGACAACGCCCAAGTTGAAGGGCAACCAACTTGTTTTTTCTGTCAATTGGTTGTGGCGCTCCATCACGAGACCGAACATGTTCATCAAGAAGTTGAGAGTGAAGATGAATACCACCGCGGATATCTCAATCAGGCCACCGAGCATTAAAAGCACAACCAGCATTAGAGATGAAGTAATGGAGTACTCCCACCAGCGCGGTGGGTTGATGCCCTTGGCAATGTTTTGTTCGTAACGGCGAACGTAAAACGGAGATGAGATTAGTAGGTGGGCGATTGCTGAGAGCAACAGAAAGATTGGGCCAATCAGCGCAATGGGGAACTCAAACAGGGTTTCACTTACGGGACGAATTCCCTCTGGTGTATCAGTGAAGAACCTTGAGATAACCGGGATTTTTGCTTCGTCATTCAAAATGAAGAAAAGTGCAATGGCCTGGATTAGGTGAAACACACCAGCCAGTCTGTTAAAGATCTGCAGTTGGCTTCCAAGTTTGGTCTCAGGCTTCATCTTCTCTCCCAGTTAAATTGTGCAGCCTGGCTGTTCAGGCGCCTTTTAAGCCTAAGTGAAATCGATGGATTAGCAAGTTGCCGAGTCAGAGAGTTGTTCGTGCTTGAACTGGTTGTAATCTTTGATGACCTCGCAGTTTTTGCTGGGGTAATTCCACTAACCAAAGAAATGGACTCAGGTTGAAGCCGTCATCTCGATTAACCGTTCGCCTTGGAGTCACTCAGTTCATTGGGTGGAGTTCTGGGTTTTATCTACCCGCTATTTTGGCGGTGCCAATCTCGGAATCTATTGGCATCGGCACTGAAACCTTCTTCTGGGCTTTTACTATTGCACTTTTGTTTTCTGCGTTCTTGGGCCCGCGCATTGGCAAGGCAATTGACAGGCTAGGTGGCAGGAAAGTGCTGCCGTACGGAAACGTTGTTTTTATCCTTGGGCTGGTTTTGTTGGCTGCCACCACATCGGTCTGGATGTTGTTTCTGGCTTGGGCGCTAATCGGTGTTGGGGCTGCGATGGGAAACTACGATGCCGCTTTTGCGACTGTCGTGAATTTCTTTGGCGACAAGTCGAACAAAGTGATCGCGGGGATCACTGTCTTTGTTGGTCTGTCTTCAACTATTTCTTGGCCACTGAATGCTTGGGTCAATGACACCTTCGGTTGGCAACAGGCAGTTTTGGTTTGGGCATTTGCTCATCTATTGATTGCGCTGCCTTTGAACATGACCATTCCAAAATTCACACGGTCAAAGCCAGATGTTGCAGCTGAAGCTAGCGAGCCATCGAAGACGCGTCGTATTCGGTTTGATATGTTGATAGTTCTTTTTGCCATCATGTTTGCATTCGAGGCATTCATGGTGGCTTCGGTAAACACCACGCTGCCATTTTTGCTCACCGAGCTGGGTGCTGGTGTCGGCTTGGCGCTGCTTGCTGCATCTATCCTCGGCCCCTCGCAGGTTTTGGCGCGAATACTGCTCGTGGTGCTTGAGCGCAGCATGTCACCTATCAGCATTGCAGGGGTATCCATGATGGCGCACCCAATTGGTGTCATGCTGATTCTGGTCTTTGGGGTCAACGGACTGATTCCTTTTGTGATTCTCCATGGAATATCGGTCGGGCTGGATCCGTTCATTCGAGGCACGCTGCCGCTGTTGTTTTTTGGTCCGGAGCAGTTCGGGGAGCGTCAGGGCTACATAATGATGCTTTCGAAAATCGTCGGCGCATTCAGCCCGTTGCTGCTGACGCTGATTGTTGTAATGAATCCAACGGTTGGCATCATCACAACCATGTCAATGGGCCTTGGTGCTACAGCGCTGCTGCTTTGGTTGAGTGTGATTAGAAGAACACGTTTGGCAAAACTGACTAGCTAAGGGTTCCTTCCTAAAGCTTCTGCCACTATTTCATTATGAGCTGGCAAACCTGGATTCTTTACGCTGTGGCGGCAGCGGGGTTGTCGTTGACACCCGGCCCAAACGGGTTGTTGGTACTTACCCATGGCGCACTCTATGGGGCAAAAAAGACCATTGCAACTATTTTTGGCGGCTCACTGGGGTTTGGTTTGATCATTGGATTTTCAATGTTTGGAATTGGTGCGCTCTTAGCAACCGCCGCCTCCTGGCTGGTTGTTTTGAAGTGGCTCGGTGGTGCCTATCTGGTCTGGTTGGGGATTCAGCTAATTCGGTCTTTGCCAATTTCAGTTCAAGCTGGTCAGAATGCCAGAAACATAAAATCAAGGACATTGTTTAGCCAGGGGCTACTGTCAGCGCTGAGCAATCCAAAGGGCATTTTGTTTTTCGTTGCATTCTTGCCCCAATTCATAAACCCAGAAAGATCACTATTGACTCAGTTTTTGATTATGGCGCTGACTTTTATAGTGATCGAGTTCGGATATGAAATAACAGTTGCCTCCCTGGCTGATCGGATTAAGCCATGGTTGGCAAGAGCCGGCAAGAAGTTCAACGTGGCTGTCGGCACTGTGTTTATGGTGATTGGCGTGCTGCTGCCACTGAGGGGTTAGAGCCCCAACTGTTCGCGCAGAAACTCGATGTGACCTTTTGCTTTCACGTTGTAGAAAACGTGGCTGATGAGGCCATCTTGCCCAACCACAGCGGTTGACCGGATGGTTCCCTCATACTCTTTGCCATACATTTTTTTGAGTCCAAATGCGCCATAGGCTTTTTGCACCAAGTTGTCCTCATCGCTCAGCAGATTGAAGTTCAGGCCTTCTTTTTCTTGGAACTTCTTGAGTTTCGCTGGCTTATCAGGGGAGATGCCCAAGACGGTGTAGCCGGCTGACTTGAGGGAATTGATGTTGTCCCTAAAGTCACAGGCTTGAGTGGTGCAGCCAGGGGTTGCAGCAGCTGGGTAAAAATAGACAATTACGTTTTGACCTTCAAAATCTGAAAGCGAAACTGTTTCGCCATCCTGATTCAGAAGGCTAATGGCAGGAGCTATGGAACCTGTTTCTAGAGTCATAGATAAAACAATAGGCTTTACGTGCAAATTATTTCCTTGCTGAAGCTTTAGATTGCAGATGATGAAAGTTCAATCTTGATAGCCCTTACCACGGGCTTTGTTAGTGGGCTCGCGCTGATTATTGCCATCGGTGCCCAAAACGCCTTTGTGCTGCGCCAGGGGGTCTCACGGCAGCACGTGCTGCCAATCGTGCTTTTTTGCGCGGTGGCAGACGCTACTTTGATCGGTGCTGGAATTCTGGGGCTGGGCGCAGTCATCGAATCGATTCCTGGGCTACTGCTGGTTCTGAGGTATTTGGGAGCGGCTTACCTGATCTGGTTTGGAATTGGTTCTGTGAGAAGGGCAATGAGACCAAGCGTGCTGGATCACGGCAAGGCGTCTTCAATGACCTTAGTTAAGGCGATGAGCACCATTGCCGCTCTCACTTTTTTGAACCCTCATGTTTATATCGACACGGTTATTCTGCTTGGCTCTATTGGTAACCAGTTTGAAGCCGAGCGTTGGTTTTTTTGGGTGGGGGCAACACTCGGTAGCTTCCTGTGGTTTTTCAGCCTGGGCTATTTGTCCAGGTTGCTCACTCCATTCACCTCGTCTTTGAGGTTTTGGCGCGTGCTTGATTCAGCTATTGCACTGGTGGTGTTTGGCATTGCTGGCTACTTGATTCTCGGCGCCTAGGGATGATGAAAAGCAGCAAGCTCACACCTAGGGCATAATCGAAGAATGCAACCTGAAGACAGTTTTACAAACTTTGCGAATCGCTCAAGTACGAAGTGGCAGAGGTATCCGGCGGATGTCCTTCCCATGCACGTTGCAGAGATGGACTTCGAGGTCGCAAAGCCAATTAGGGACAAGATCTCCCAGATGGCGCAGAATTCAGACTTAGGCTACCTAGGCATCTTCCCGGGTATCGGGCCTGCATTTGCTAGCTTTGCCCAAAAACGCTGGGGCTGGGAAGTGGACCCCACAGGCATCAAGCTAGCAACCGATGTCGGCGTTGCTGCGGTTGAAATCTTAAAAACTGTCACGAGTCCGGGGGACCGGGTGCTGATTAACTCCCCGGTCTACGCAGCATTTTTTGCATGGATAAAAGAGGCTGGCTGCGTTCCACACGATGCCCCGCTTCAACTTGACGGTGACACTTGGAAGCTTGATCTTGCAGCCATCCGGGCAGCTTTTGAACAGGGCGTGAAGGTGTTCTTGCTCTGCTCTCCCCAAAACCCCATCGGCCGCATCCACACTGCCCAGGAACTCACTGAAATAGCGCTGCTGGCCAAGGAGTTTGATGTTCTTGTGATCTCTGACGAGATTCATGCGCCTCTGAGCTGGGGCCCCTTTACTCCTTATCTTTCGCTTGGTAGCCAAGCTGAAGAGACCGGCGTGACAATAACTTCTAGCTCAAAAGCTTGGAATACCGCAGGGCTCAAGGCAGGCTTTTTAGTCACTCAGTCCGATGCAGTTAGAACCAAGCTTGCTCAGCTTCCAGAAGCGATGCAGTGGCGCTCGTCCATTCTTGGTGCCTTCGCCATGGTCAGTGCTTATACGGAGAGCATTGACTGGCTAGATGAAACGGTGGCAACACTCCAAGAAAACCTTGAGCACCTGCGTCACGAGGTTGCAAGCATGCTGCCAAAAGCCAAAATGTACTCAATCGAAGCAACCTATCTGGCTTGGATTGACCTAGAGGCCTACGGAATTCCAGATCTGGCTAACACGATTCTCAAAGAGGCCAAGGTTTCCGTAAACGCAGGCCCTGACCACAGCCCCGGTGATGATTTTCAAACTTGTATTCGCTTCAACTTCGCAACTTCCAAGCCGAGAATCACTGAGGCTGTTAGGCGTATGAGTGAGCTTTGTGAAGGGCCTGACCTAATCAAATGACCGATGTAGTCTCGAAATCTGAGGTCGAACAGTTGGCGGGTCAGCTACTGCAAGACAATGGTTTGATTCAATACTCATTCGGTTTTGACAGAGCCGTTCGCAGAGCCGGCCAGTGTGATTTTTCGAACCGGCGAATTACTCTCAGCAGGCATTTCGTAGAAAGCTCCAACCTCGACGCCATTGAGCAGGTGCTGCTGCATGAGATCGCTCATGCGCTTGCCGGTCAGGGAGTGGGTCACGGCAAAGCCTGGAAAGAAATGGCGACATCACTGGGGTATCGTCACGAGAAACTCGACGGGGCTGCGATCGCCAAAAACTCTGCCAAATATCTTGGGTTGTGTGCATCTGGTCATAAGCACTATCGAATGAGAAAACCAACCACTGCATTGAGCTGCAAGCTATGCAGCCCAAGCTTTTCTAGAAAACACCTAATCGGATGGACTTCAAATAGCTAGCTTGGGCCAATCAAGAGGGCGCTGACTAGAGCCCCGGCAAAGAAGTTCAACCAGATAAACCGCTTCCAACCCCTGTTGGCCTGCTCGCAGGTTTCATCGGTAATGCTGAACTCCCTAGCGGTGACGACCAGGTAGGGGACTGCGGCAAGACATGCGAACACGTAACGCCCGGGCAAGTAGGTCAGGGCAAGGCCTGCGAATAGATAAAACGCGAATGCCAGGCGAACAGTCAGGCGAGCACCAAAGAAGGTCGCAATCGAGGAAATTCCGGCTTCCCGATCGGCGCGAATATCCTGAATCGCACCAAAGGCATGCGAAGCCATGCCCCAAAGCAAAAACGCGGCGATGGAAACCACGATCTCAAGACTAGAAATGGTTACGCCAGCAAGCGTCAGGGCATAAATTAGCGGCCCTAGAAAGTGAATGGCGGAGGTAAAGGAATCCAGGATTGGGATTTCCTTGAACCGCAGATATTTTGCGGAGTATGCCACCACGGCGAACAGGACAACCAGCAGAGTGAGGTTCGATGAAACGCTCCCGATAAGCATTAGATAGAAGACAAAT